>Ga0247813_10000032_pt1 | contig 246233 bp, 217 predicted proteins | sample UWRJL169409C1_FD_180719 | JGI IMG/M metagenome (GOLD analysis project Ga0247813, IMG submission 180719) | Plant litter microbial communities from Arlington Agricultural Research Station in Wisconsin, United States - UWRJ-L169-409C-1 | ecosystem: Environmental > Terrestrial > Plant litter >...
TCATACTTCCTACCCGGCATCATCATACCAAAGGGATAATAGTCATTTGCGCTGGCTACTTCCGCCAGGTAGTAATCGACTATGCCGTTTGGCGTGGGGCTGGTTTGCTTGCCGGTGTTGAGGTCGTATACGCCATCGTCTACCTGGATCTTCTTGTCGGTAACGGTTGCGAGTACGTTGCCCAGATGGTTGGTAAGCTCGTAAAACTTATTCCCCCTGCCAAAGGTAGTGATTGCCGGGATGGTGGCAACAGACATGTCCTTACCGATATTAAACACACCCAGCCTGCTGCTTCCATACAAATGTACTTCGCTCTGGGTGATCTTGCCCTTGTTGACACCCGGATCCACAGCATATACACTCATCACGTTGCCGCTGGCGTCGCGTACATACCAGGTGGTTTTGGTGCCTACCGTTTTGCTGATGCGGTTGCCGCTGGCATCGTAGGTGTAATAGATGGTTCCATCTGGTTTTACAATACTGAGTATTTTGCCGTAAACGTTCCAGGTGATGCTGCTGATATTTTCTTTCGTATCTTTTATCAGGTTCCCTATTTCATCATAGGCATAGTTATCCCCCGAAAGCTCAACAGACTTTTCTGCCTGCACCTGTGCCAGCGTAAGCGTTGTCTGCGATTTGATATCTTCCGTATAGGTACCTGTTACCTGGTCGTGTACATACCTCAACCTGTTGTTGATGATCTTGCCTACCCTGCGAAGGTTTTGGTTAGTGGTATTGTCCGCATACCTCGGGTATTGATAGGTAAGGTTGTCCATACCCGTACCCTGTACCGCCGCGGCGCCATTGCGCAGGTAGGTGAGTATGTTGCCATTGGCATCATAGCTGATGGTTTCTTTGTAATCTGTGGTAGTAGGCGAGTTCGTCCAGGTATTGGTTGCCGAATTGAAATTCTTATTCGCCTGCATACCGGTGATCCTGTTGAGCTGGTCGTATTTATAAGTATACAACATCGGCACACCTACTTTGGGCAGGTTGACCGCCATAGCAGAAATATTTCCGTTATATAAAGAAACATGGCTGCTTACCGGCGAAGGATCGGCGAAAGGCAGAAAGTCGGTACCTGAATAAACCGGCTTGTAATCGGTCACACTGGCGCTGGCCTGGTAATAGCTCAGGCCAAACCCGAAGGCATCTTTTGCCACCTGGTTCACCACTCCCATCGGGAAGCCGTCGCGGCCCATGTCTCCGAGGCCTTGCTTGTTGTAGGCGGCGCTGAGGTTGGTGCTGTTAACCCCTTTCAGCCAGCCTTGCAAAGTATAGGCATAATCGATCCCCTGCACCTGGTTCTGGCCGATGATAGCCCTTGCCAGCGGACCATGGCGGTAGTAACTGTAGCGGGCATCTTTTTCCCATATCAGCCTGTCGGTGCTGGTTTCCACATCGGTGATGCGGTTTTCAGCATCATAGGTGTAACGATGGTAGAAGGCATCTCTCAACCCTGGCTGATAAGCTACTTCATTCACTTTGCCGCTTATAAGGTCGTAATTATACACGGTCTTCTTCCACCTGTTGCCACTCAGGTTCATTGCATTGGAATGATACAGGCTGCTGCCAAAATCCTGCAGGAGCTCGTCTACATTTCCGTGGATGTCGTAGCTGTAAAAAGTGGCGGCATTGTGTACGCCTGCCCATCTTGTTTCATCTAAACCCGCAGGTTCATTATCAAATACCTGGGTATAACTTACCCTGTTGCGCAGGTTTTTCTGTGCGATATTATCTACTATAGTACCAGGTTCTTCTCCGGCAAAATAGCGGACATCATAAGCTGTTCGGGTTATTTGTTCTTTATTTTTTGTTCCGTTTAGCCAATTAAACAATAACGTAGTGTCACGACTTATAGCCTGGTTCATACTCCCGGTGGTTTGAGGTTTTTGTCCCACCTGTACTATGCGGCCCAACCTGTCGTATTCCGTATAGCTGAAGCGGCCATTAGCTGCCTGTTTCGCATTCTGGCTCACTACCAGCCTGCCCAACCTGTCGTACCAGAATTCGGTCTTACCTGCATCGGGCGTAACCTGCATCACTACCTGGTTGAGTGTATTGTACCTGTAATGGGTTTCCAATCTGTGGTAAGGGGTTACTGCAGCACCCTGGGTACTCCTCGCGGTTTTCACACTGTTCAGAAAGCTCACGGTCGCATTGCGGTCAACACCTTCCGGCGGAACGGTCTTCACCAGGTTACCTGCCTGATCATAATAATACAGGGTATAATGGTACTCGCTGGTTTGATATGTAACGGTAAAGCTTTCAAGATTTTTAGCTCCCATACATTTATTGTAATAGGCCGTATCAAACACGTTGCGCAGGCTGTCGATATACAACTGGTATTTTTCAGAAGCTGTATGGAAGGCCATGGATGGCAGATCGGCACATGGATTCTGCACGATCGGCACCGGAACACTCGCCGGGTTATTCAATCCGCAAAGTGTCAGTGGAATCGAAACGGTGCAGACCTTAGGGGGTATGGATGCCGGGTTGAGTGTAAATCCGTATTTGCTCAATAAGAAAGCCTTCAGGGAAAGATAATCATAGCTGGTGCCCATTTGTTCATTGTAGTAATCAGTGAAGCCATTGCTTACAGGTATGGTATCCCTCATGGGGCGTACAACGTTGTGGGCGGCAACGCTGTTGAAAAGGCCGCCGCCATCGAGCTCGAATTTTTTAGCGATCAATGCACTTACCGCACTGTTGCTGGCAGAACTTTTTACAGCACTGTTGTCGTGCATCAGGTAAAGTGCACCCGAATCGCGGGATGTACGGGCCACTTGTATGATGATAGTGTCTATTTGTTTTTGAGTCAGGCTGCCACCGATGAAGTACAGGAATTTGAGGTTCGGAGTGGAGAAGTTGACACTGTTCGTGTATTCGCCCATATAATGTTGCATTTCAACACTGGTGAGCTGTTTGAAATTTACCGGCAGGTTAGGGAAAAGATCATTGAAGTTTTTATGCTGATAAGATGGATAATTGCCCTGGTCGAACGTGATATGCTTCAGGTTTGGATTGTTGGCAAAAGAGACGAAGCGGGTGCTGCGCAACTCCGTAACGGATGACGACAATAGTCCATTTCCATTGGCCAGTATCACATCAGTAAGTGTGGTCACCTGGTTGAAGTTTTTGATACTGTCTACCTGGTTGAGCGTGCTATCCTGGGTAGAGCCAAACTGGAACCTGAATGTTTCCTGCGGCATATAACCACGAAGTTTGCGTAGTTTGCTGACATCGGCAGGTATTGCAGTGTAGGCATTGTTGAAACCAAATGCCCCACGCACATCCGGATGGTATACAGTAACAGTTTTCACCGTACTGTTAGGGTATATGTGTATCACATACATGTGAAATATGCTGGTATCTTTTACAGCTTGTGTATAAGACGAAACGGTGTTGTAATAATTTCCGTCATATACTTCCGTACCACGGGCGTGAAGGTTATTATAAATCCGTTCTTTTTTATTGTCGCCGAAGTCTATATAACAGCCTTCGCCTACCAGCACAGCATCTAGTGTATCTACCGGCGCATCAAACTGGTAATAGCGCATCCCGATGATACCATCGGCAGGAACCTGTTTGCCTGCATTGAGCGTAAGACGCATTTTTCCATTTGGCAGGGAAGACAATACGCCGATTGCCTGGTTGGCTGAGCTTGTATTCCATACAGTAGCGAAAGATTGTTTGATCTGGAGGTCGGTACCGGTTGATACGGTATTGCCGATGAGATTTTTGTTTACATCGAACACGCCTTTCGGGCCTGCATCCGGCGTTTTATTACCGGCAAAAGTGCGGATGTCAAGGTCGGCATACCCTGTAGGAGGTTGCACATACTTGGTATAATAATCATTGACTACTTTGTTCAGCGGACCGCAATCCACCGGCTTGGTACATGGGGTCGGGTGAATGCCGCATTTGGCAAAATAGAATGAATCTATCTGTGCGTAGGTATAATTTTTACCGGTCTGCTGGTTGAAATAATAGGTAAACGCGGCCTGGCAATTAGGGTTGTACAGGTTGCTGTCGATGTTCTGTTTAAGCAAGATATTCGTGCCCGACCAGAAATATGAATCGGTGATGGTACCGTCCATTAGTTCCAGCTTGGCTTTTACGAACAATCCATTATAGCTATGGTTTTGCGGGGTGCCGGCGAGCAGGTATTTATCATACATCTGCTTGTCGATAGAGAATCCTAATACTTTGCGGATGTTCGCATTATGAAAGATACGATTGGAAATTTTAAGGCTATCCCTTTGCGCACCTTCGGGTATGCGGTCTTCGGGTCCGTAAATGATAGAGTGAACATTCGTATACAAAGTATTGTATTGGGCAAAAGTTTGATTTTCCGGGGGTATCACGGCAAATGCTGTAGCAAAGAATGCATTACCCATGCTGTTGAGATAACCCGGCGGATCTGGCATGAGCGATTTCTTAGGTGGGCAATTCACTCCGTAATATCCCGCGATGGAGGCAAACTGGCCAGCAAGCTCTTCCCAATGTACCAACTCGCCATACATGAACCTGAAGCGGCCCCACTCATCCATGATGGTATATCCGTAATATTTTTTATTGAGCTCTGCCGCAGATGGCGTATGCCAGAAATCAGAAGCTGTCAGTTGCTGATTTGCCTTGAATGTAGGTAAGTAGTTAACGATATTCTGATCGATTATCCCCGTATAATCCACCTGGATAGGGAGTGTCATGTTGAATAAAGAATCCGTACCCGAGAACCACGAATGCGAAATGGAATAAAAACGTGTATTTGAAAAAAGATTGATCGGCTGGTTACTATACCTCGCAGAAAGTGGCATACCCAAGGTATACTGGCGGCGCCTTTCCAGAAGGCCGTTGTAACCCAGTATCATTTCTTCCACCACCGGAGTAAGTTTCAGGTCGCGGTAGGTGCTGCTGTTTTCAGCAAAATAATAATTCTTGAAATCGGTAATGAGTTTATTAAGTGTATCGCATGGAGTCCCTACGCCGCAGGTATCGAGAAAGGCAAGGTATTCGGAGGCTGATTTGGTGAACCCGGTCCTGTAAGCCGCATATTTTTCAAATGCCTGGTTAATGGCCATATCATTATCCGTCGACGGATTTCTAATAGGCGCACTGGTGCCAAACTGAAGTACAAAATCATTTTTTATAGAACGCATTTCATCGCATTCGATACATGTTTTTACCGCGGGCAGATTACCGTTACATTGCAGCAATGGCGGCAGGATGATCGGAGCCGGTAAAAAGTTGCAGGTGTAGGTGTTATTGCACATCATACCCAATGTATCCAGTGCCCCCTGCGAAATAGTGACCTGGTATTTGGTGGACAGGAACGAGCTGAAAGTGCCGCCGCTGCCGGATAATACAAATTCTTTTTTCACTTCTGCCAGGCGTTCGCATTGGCAGTCGGTAGGCCTGGTAATGACAGGCGCAGGTGTAAGTAATGCCTGTCTCTCATACGGTGCCGGAACGGTTATCATCCAGGGGAAACATTCCGCTGTATATGGCGCATTGATGGCAGGTGATAATTTTGTCCGCAGGTATTCTTTGATCACTTCCGGGAATTCGGTGTATCCGATCCCATTGATTACAACGGAAGGGCTTCCTGGTTTAATGGAAGAGGAGCCTGCAATGTGCGTTTCATCGGCACCCGCTTTGCAGATCGCTTTTAGGCGGGTCAGCAGCCAGGTACGGTCTGTTCCTGATATGGTGCCAACAGCAGGGCATTCCTGCAGTTGTGATATCCAGGTTTCGGCGTAAGCCGAGCAGGCACTATCGTATTGTGCCTGTAAGTAAGTTTGCGCCATGGCGGTACCGGCACCAAGATCGGTACTCAGTGTAGCAAGGATATCCCGCACTCCGCCTGCGTCATTGATCTCAGGACCCATGCCGGTAGAAGGATTGTCAAAATCGATGAAACGCAACTGGTATGGTTTTGTGCCATCGCCTTCATTTACAAAGGGAGCAGGGAATGCCGGAGCATTGGTATTAAGGTAACGGGAAATGAGTTTATTACGTTCCGCTAAATATAGATTACGGAAAGTTTTCCAGGCGAGATCCTTGTCTGTTTCGCAACCGAGGTTGAAGCCATTCAAAGGTTGTGCGGGCAATACGTTCATCATATACCCGACCTTCGTTTCGGAGTTGCTGTAATCCATAGAGCATTTATCTGCGGGGTCAAGTTTCTTTATTCCTAAAACGGCAGATAATGCTATCCTCCACATGGACACGGCAGTAGTGGTAACGGTATGTGGCACGCAGGTGCTGCCATTTTGTAAGGTGGTGAATTTATTCAAACCACGTATGATATGATTGGCATCCGTAAAATCGCCGTTTGTCATCAGCGTTTTATAGGCTGCGCCGGGACCGGAGAAGAAAGGGTCGAGATTGACTATGTTTTCGATGAAACCATGGCCAGCTGCATCTGTCCATTTTTCATCCTTTTTAAGGGATGCTTCAAACTGGTAGGTGGTTTTTAATCCTTCTTCCGTAAGTTTTAATTTTTTAAATTCCGGATGGTGCGCCAGCAGCTGCTCTGCCCATGGAGTACGGAACCTGTCGACAAATTCATCAACACTCATGCTGTTAAGCGTAGACCCGGATAATTCTTCCGTACCAATCTCATCATAATATTTCCCCTGGGTACTTACCACATCCGGTTTGTAGGTGATGGGGTTCCTGAAATCAGCACGTCCAATATTGCTGAACAACGGTTCGAAAATGTTTGAAATATCCGGTACTTTGAAAATGTTATAATTTTTCGCGAAGTTTTCCGGCTTTGCGTATTGCCCGTATGGCGGTGTCATATCCTGCAACATGACCTGTTTGACACTTCTGATGAGATCCATGCCATCGGTATTGTTGCATAAACGGTCGCAATTTGCATACGCTTCATTGTAGGAAGCGGTAAGTTGCCTCAATGTAAGTTCGTCCAGGGGTTCTGTCATGCCGGTCTGCTGCAGAAATTTATTTTTAAAGCCGGTGAAATCGCCCCCTATGGCTGTTTTGCAGCTTTCGCAGTTAAGTTCACAATTGATGCTTGCCTGAAGGGCCGTTAATTCCTGCGCATAAAATTGGATGAATTTTTTGCAGGTATCATTTGCAAGAAAAACATTGCGGTATGCATCGCGGGCTTCGCTGCTGAGCGTCAGTTTTTTTGTCACAACGTAACTTCCTTCCGCGAGTGAAAGGCCTGGTGAAGGGGATTCCGGCAAAGTAATGTGAAAGCCATTGGCTGCATTATTGCCCGGAAGATTACATACTGTCGGGTATTGCCCGAGCGTAAAGTTTTTCACTTCTTTGGAATAAACGACCGATCCGTCGCAATCGGAAGTAACCGTTACATTAAGGGTATAGAGGCAATCGTAACACACGGCTGTCCCGGTACAATTCAAGAGGCTCAGCTGTTTCGGATTGAGATCGTAGTTGAACTGGTAAAGTGTGTTGGACTTCATTACCACTAATGGCTTGCTGCTGATGATGGTGTCGCCGTAAATACGGTTTGTTTCATTATCGATCAACTGGCGCGTGTAAGTTGCTGTATTGAAGGTAGGCAAAGCATCCAGGTTGGCTGGTGAAGTTCCTGCCAGGGCCGTTGCTACCACGCGGTTGTGCATATCGTTGTAACTTACGCTGTACTGCCCGTTGGCATCCCGTACGATATTTTTACTGTAATGGCTGGCGATACCCGCATCTGTTCCGAACAATGCATCCAGTTCTTCCTGCGCAGGTACTTCGTAATAGTATTTTGTTTCATGGTTACTTCCGATCTGAAACATTTTTCCCACACCACCCTGGGAAGCCACCCTTCCATCGGGGCCAATTCTTGTTTCGGTAAATGCATACCCATTCCCTGAGTTGGTAGCGTCGGGGATATATTTATTCTCATCCGGTTTATCGGTCAGGATGCCAGGAGAATAATACCTGCTGGTTCCAAAATCGGTATGGAATGTTGTTGCAGGGCTGCTGCATATACTGGCACCAAGGTCGAGCTTATCATACACCCATTTAGGATATTCGTTAATATTAGCAGGTTGATTGATAGCCCTGTTAAAATTCTTTGCAAAAGCTATGGCGCTGTTCAAAGTGGGTGCCGGCAAAACCTGTATCACCGGCCTTCCCTGATAATCATAAAAAGATTCGGCAACGATCGTTTTATTGATGCTGTTGTCTTTCGTAACAGTCTGCCTGTTGCGCAGGCTACCATCAAAATATTGCACTACGGATTTAAGTTTGCCTTCTTCCGCAAAGGAAGTACTCGCCTGCCAGTTGAGCGAACGCTCGTGGCCGGTGGCATAGGTATAAAATACGGGTGTCTGCCATTCTACTGGCTGCGTGGTATTATCCTGTATCCAGGTCCACAATCCTTCTATCCGCTGGCCATCTGTTTTGAGCTGCACCGGGCGTACCCTTACGAATAATTTTCCGGCATCATCATACAATAACGGTATGTTGTAGGATAAGGACGAAACGGTTACCCGTGTTGCATTATCCTTGAATATTTTTTCCTGCACATAAGCGTCGCCATTTTTATAACTATTTATGGCGCTTTCATCTACCCATGCCCATTCCAGGTCGTATTCTGTGATCCCCGGATTAGGTACCGAAGGATTTACATGCCATACGGTGGTGAGTTCGTTATTTCCGGCATCCAACACTGCATTTAACCCCGACAATGCTTCGGTGCAGGCGAAAGGATAATCCCTTTCGGCACTCAACTGATTTTCTATTTTTAAAACACGGCTTACCGGCCAGGTAACATCTCCGCTGTCGATGCTCAATACTTTCACTTTCACCTTGTAGGCCCCTGTAAAGGTTTCGTAACTGAGGCTTCTGTATTTTGCGTTATCCGTTTTATCAAAACTGATGGTAAAAGGTTTTGTTGTAACACTTATCTGCGTTTCCGTCTGATCGTAAGTAGTGACTTCCAGATTGACCGTGACCGTAAAACTGGTAGGCATGTAATAGGTATTCGACTCCTCGATACCTATACCAACCAGGTTGTTGACAGCCTTGGTAAAAGTGCCCGATTTCTGGGTGGGTGTGAGCCCGAAATACTTATCATCCCTTGCGGTACTCTGCTTGTTTACCTGTACCTGCTGCAAGCTGCCCAGCAACGGGGATGTGATCACAGGATCATTAGTTGCAAACACCGGGAGTGTATTGCAAAGCGAAACCGCTGCAATAAAAAAGTTACGGCATATCCTTTTACTTATGAAACTCATAACAATAATTTTGATAATGTTCTATTTATTATCCAGTCTTTCTATGAATACTTACTTCGGTTCTTTCGAATTGTTTTCTTAGTTTGCCGGTAGCGGCGAATCATCTATTACGGGCCTGGAATCATAAATCTTAAAGCCTTTGTAATTATAAGCAGGCTTACATACCCCGTTTTCGTAATAGATATAATTCGTTTCCTTGTAAACCGAATCGTCATAATTATCAAAGCGATAATTATAAAGATCTATCAGCAGCACTTTCTTTGTATGGTTGATGATCACTGATGGAGTTTCCGGATCGTATTCACCGATCTCTGTGTAGGTATACTGCAGCTGATATAACATCTTGTTGCGGTTATCATATTTAAGTATGAATTCATCTATCTGGGCAATGCTGTCCGCCCTTACCATTTTTATCTTGCCGGTATCGCCTGCGACGGTGTTGGTGATGGTGTAGTGATTGGCATACCCTTTCAGTAGGCTGTCCATCTGCTGGCGCATCGGCAATTGCGAGCCTGAGTTAACCAGCCTCGGTGCATCTACCAGGATCATCTTATCCTTATTGTATACCGCTATGAAAAAAGAATCGTTCTGCATGAAATCAATATCACCCAATGTATATTTTGTTCTTTTGCCAGCCATGGTATACGTGCCGAGCAATTGTTCTGCAGCATTATTACTTCCGATGGAATCGACGTAGTAAGTAAACTTCACGTCGAAGGACATGTATGGCACACTATCGTAATTTTTATACATATTGTCCAGTATTGATAGTATACCGGCAGGTGCACTGCTGGTTTGGGCATGGGAAGCAGTATTCATCAATACGAGCACCAGCAATAGTTTGCATTTGTTGATCAGGTTGGTCATCTTTTTATTAATCTTCATTTTGAATGTTCTTTTGAGTTGCACTTCTTGTTTCCTTGATTGTTTTGATACCACGCTGGGTTTCTTTTTTCACCCGGGTCAATGTACCATCATCATCATATTCGTAAAAGCTCGCGTAGTTATTCTCATCCAGTTCTGCCATCAGGCGCAGGTTGTCCGAATTGTAGGCGAACGATTTCATGTTGGCATTGTAAGGGTGCAACCTGATATCATCGAAAAAGACCATGGACGAAGCGGTGGTATTATTCAACGAAAGCGTGACGGAAGTGGCGGTAGTGGGTATGGTAAAATCGCTTTCATACCGCTGCCAGCCTTCGATGATATTTCCTGCAGGCTGGAAAGTAGCCACCGTGCCTCCACCGTTATAGCTAAGCGTGATACTGTTGGTGCGGTTGGCCGTTATGCCATTATCCGCATAAGTAGGCGGGAAACAGCAGTTGGCCGTACCTACTTTTACCCAGGCGCTGAGTACCATCCGTTTTGTCTGGAGAAGTGATAAAGTATCCGTCAGTGCGGCACCTGTTACCTGCACACTATCGAGCCTGTTGCACAGGGTCTGCTGTGAGATCACCTGCTGGAAAGCCGTTGCGTTTGGTCCATACAGGTAGTTGACCGGTATCGGTACAAAGTTGTTGGCGTTCATCGGTGTTTTCCATTGCAGGTCGAACTGGTAAGGGCCCCATTGATTGTAAAAATCCACTTCAATGGTATAGGTAGTTCCGGCGTTCATAGTATAACCATTTGGCGCAATTTCATTTCCATTACCCCAGCCATTGCCGCCTACATTTAACTGGCTGTTCCATGCGGCATTGCTGGATAATTGAGTACCGCCTATCGTCAGCCTGTACCCATTATCACTGACACTTTTGAAATAATAAGTTCCAGTGGCGGGAGCCTGTATTTTCCCTATGAATTTCACACTGAAATAATTGGGCGAAACTCCCACTGCCGGGCTTAGACTGGTAGAGTTAGCCGGTATATTTATGGGCATAGATGTTTTAGTGATGATCAACTCTGAATTAGATCCTCCGGGCTCGCATGCCACATTAGGCTGGCCGGATACCGAATGATTGTAAAACATTGCATTGAGCCCTGTACCTGCAACACCACCTGTACCCAGCCAAAGGTTCTGATCGTTGATGGTGGTAGATTTTATTTTTAATCCGTAAGCATCATTGACCGGCACCGTTACCACAGGAGCTGTGATCTTAACGCTTTGGCCGTTGGCGACTATAAGGCTATATTTACCTGTATGGCTTTGAGTAGTAGTGATATTGTTGTTTACAATCACATCATATTTTACAGAACGGCGTGGAGCACAATCGGCACAACCGCTATTTTGATAGTCGTAATCTTCAAACCCGTCGTACATCATCTCCCTGACCCTGGAGTTATTGGCGACCGCTACCGGTAATTGCTGGTAATAACCATACAGCCCCGAGTTGAACCTGCCCAAAGGATCGGTATTCTCTATTTCATATCCTTTGCGGTTGTACTGGGTGATGGCACTGTTCCATACCCATACATCGGAGGCTGCAAAATTCCTGCTCATGTACACCGGCGTAGAGGGGTTGCCGGGAGTAGCGGCAAAAGTCCAGAAGGTTTTGTAGCCGGATATCACACCTGCTGTACGGGTATCTATTGACTGGGTAGCATCCGATTCCTTTCTGGCGCCATAGTATGCATAGGTACTGTCTACCCTCCAGTTGCCTAATACGCCTTCTACGTAAGGGTTCATGGATTTCTTTTCGGTGAATTTGGATCTGCAGAAGATGCCGGTAACGGTTCCCAGGTATTTTTTCACTAATGTATTCACAATCGGATCCGGAGGATATACGCTTTGTGGGACCATATCTCCCCATACATAATAGTAATAGGACAAAACCGGTGTTGCGAAATAACAACCCGTCTGGGGTGGTATAGTAGCATTGGAAAAACTTGAATCCGCACCCGTACGTGTGAATGTAGGACATGGGTACATGGCTCGCGGCGACCAAAAGCAACGATAAAATGGAACGTTATCAGGAGTTCCTATATCATCTACATCCAAGCTGACTTTTAGCCCTACCAATTTTTGGTTTGCTAAAATGGAGCCTGCATTAGTGCGGATTGGCAAGGTTACATTTATCCTCGTATCCTGTCCTCCATTAACGAGGCTATAGTTATCTGATATTGCCCCGCTTGGGTATGGTATCACCCCCTTTCCGGTAGTGATACCAGGTGACTTGAGATAATTCGTGATCCATGGGTCTGCCGAAGGAGCCAATGGCGGTGTAACCCCATACCAATTTTTATTAAGAGCTGCTACCTCACCCAGGCGTAAAACATTGTTTTGTGAAGTGGTTGTACCGTGTAATCCCGGGTGATTGGAAGAGGGGAAAATCGAAGTCGGGAACATTGTACCATTAGAATGTGAAAAAGCCGACAACATAGCTTTATAAAAAATAGCATTGCTTGGGATTACATTATAATTATATAATAAAAATGACATCTTCCGGTCTTCCCAACGATACCCTTTGCCACCATTTGCATGATAGAGATATGTTTTTTTATATAAAGGCATAGATGGGTCGAAAGAGATTTCTTTCGCCAGGTCTACCTGATAACTTGGATTATTATTAGTTCGCCACTCATGCTGCCATCGAATGTTTACATGATCAGAAGGCATGATATCTTGTTTTTTCACCAACGCCCGCAAGCTATCAGTAACCGTTTCCTTTATCTTATAAAAATCATTATCCACTCTCCAGTTATCCTTAAAGGTGGCGGCGCTTGCCTGTGTGATATCAGAGGTGAAGGCAACTTTTGTTGTGGATACATTCCCAACCGTAGTTGTAACACGTGGGTCTACGAGGCTTACGATAGAACCTGCAGACTGGTCCATCAGGTTTCTTTTTCCGCTGCGTACGATGCGGATGTCGGCACCGATACCTTTATCGCCGAAGGCATTGAAAGGATTACCACTGGCATCCATGAATACGAATTTATTGCTGCCATCACCCGTCTTGCCGGTATTGACCGCCCAGATGCGATGTACTGTTGAAGGGGCAAGGGTTGTCCAGGGATCGGGAGGTGTGCTTGACAAACCTGCATCGCAGGGCAGCGAAAGCGGAAGCGATTCCTTTCTGTTGGATACCACATAAATTTCATCGCCGCTTTCGAGCACATCAAAAATTCCCGCGGGAGGATTGGTAAGGATACCGTGCGCAAAATTAAGCCCGGTATATACCGCATCGATGTTTTTATATGCCGGCCCCATACCGCTGTAGGCCCAATGCGCAGGGTAGCTGAAATTATAGATAGGTTGGTTGTGCTCATTCTGTGTGCGGGTAAGCAAGGGGTTGCCAGATTCTGCATCATACAAAAGGTTCTTGGTACTTACCATGCTCCCTTTTTCAATTACAACCACACTATCCAGGATACCGAAGTGCGTGACTGTTTTCAATACGGATGCGGAACGGTACATCATCCCTTCCCTTACTACAGGCTGTAAAAGATTATTGACGGGTATTGGCAGGAAGCCCAGTGCGAATGCATCGAAATTAATGCTCAGGTTCGCCGTGATGGTTTCACTGTGGTGTTGCCTGAAATCGGTCATCAGTTCAATATCCCTTCCGATTACTGCATCGGTTACTTTTCCGTCGGCTGCGCCAATGGTGGGAAAAACATGATTGAACGTATAGGTCTTATCCGTTGCCTGCCGGGTGTTATAAAAATTCTCCGTATACGACACCGGGGTATTATTATCGGTGGCGGAGTAGGTAGCCTGGCTTTTTACCTTCCCGTTCATATCGTTTGTTTCGACAAGGAAACCCTGCGATTGCGTAACGGATTTCATCATATCTATTTTCAACAGCTGCAAAATATGCGATGGTTCATATTTTACATTGGCATCGGCAGTGAGATCTGTAGCCGTGGATCTATAAGGGAATTCCTTGTTGGTATAAAACTCGGTAACGCTACGGGTAGGAAGATTTTTCACTGTGTCGCGGTGAATGGATACGATCTCCACCCTGCTATAACCTACCGAAGGAGAAGGGTAAAAACTTTCGCCCAGCGGTAGTTCTATTGAACCATACTCGTATGGCCCGCCTTTATTATGGTTGATGTAGCGCATAATTTCGCGATGAGGATTTTCATCTCCGCCAATAGATGGCTCCCAGGATGCGACACCGCTACTGATGGTAGTGGCAACACCGTTGATCTTTTCGGTAGTAGTGTAAAAATATTCCTGCCCGTAAGTCGCGTTGATCATGCCATCTGTAGCCGACGGCGTTGATCGCGTCATTTTATTCCAGTTATCGGATATCACTATCTTTTTTACCCTCAGCCCGCCGCCGAATTTTTCGCCGACAGGATTCTGGAGCCGGGCAAATGAATTGGCCAGTACCACTTTTTCGCATTTATGGGCGTCCATAAGCTTATTCATTTCTCCGGTAAACATAGCGCTCGCGGCACTCAGCATTCCTCCCAATGCCAGCACGATGGCTCTCATCCCACCGCTTTCACTTAGGTCGTAATTTTTATACGCTTTGCCTGGCAGCTGTTGTACGAGGAATTGTAATGCGGATTGTGCCATTGGGGTCGGGTTGTGTTCACCAACAACACGCCTGACTTTTATCCAGCCTATGTAATCCGATACACGGCCACTTGATTCGATATCGGCATATACCGGTATGAGCTCATACCCTGCAATACCCGATACACCGCGACCAGCAGGCATTTCGACTGCCAGCTTAAGATATAGCTGTGTGTTTGTACCAATATACCGGCTGGTAAAATCATTGTCATTTGTTACCGGTGAAGACAACTGCACAAAGACATAATCATTAAAGGAAAAATCATTCCCCGATTTTTTATATAACCGTACTTTTTCCAGGCTGTTGAGGTCAGCAAGTTTTGAGTCGCCAAAACCAAGCACCTGGAACATGTTGCTTGCTTTCTTGTTTTGAACATACGCATAAGAGTCGGATTCGTAATCGATATTGATCACCGCACCCGAAGGAAGTAATATTTTGTTCATCGTCCAGGCCGCGGCATTTTTATTTGCCTTCACCTTATCCTGAACACTGTAAGGATATTCTGAATTCGGTATCGGAGTGGTACTGTTAGGATTATCCGTTTTAGGTTTGTAAGTACCCCAACGATCGCTGCTTTCGAAAGAATAAGAAGGGTTGTTGGTATTGGCAGGGTAATAAAATACATACTTGCTCTTTGGCTTCAGGTCGTTGCCATTGTAGGAGATCCATACACTATCAAGTGTGAGTTTTCCTTTGTTTAAGTTGGTGTTGGATTCGCTTCCGCAAGCTACAGTGTTTCCGTTTTTGTCAACGCATAGCCCACTGTTATTATCTACATTGGGAGTAAGCTTGTAACTCTGGAAAAAGCGGATGGTTTTTATCGGCCTGGCCGAATTGCCGTCCTTTGCCAGCTGGCCTTTGGAATAGAGGCAGATCTTATCAAGGCGTTGCATACCATTAGTGTTGTCTAACCCCCCATCTTCATCCGTCACCGATCTTCCATCTTTACGGTCGTTCTTGACAAAGAACCTTGCCACCATGTTTTTGGATTCCACAGAATACAGATACCAGGATTCCCTTTCGCCATAAACGTAATGCGCTTTATCATCCTTTTCATCGGTTTTCAACCCTTCGTAATAACTACCGCTTTTTGTACCAATGGGAGTGCGCCAGTTGAAGTCCTTATATTTGGAGTAATTGAATTTTACCGCATCCCCCATATCATCATCGGTGACACCGTTGCCGGTAACATCCACATAGTTGGGCGATGTGAGTGCTGTAAGCAGGTAAGAATGGGTGTAGGCCGGAATTTCTTCTTTTTCCATGAACCAGTCGCGGCCCTTATCGTTGTCGGTAGTATTATCGCCGGGGTCATAGGTGACTTTAGTATCACTGGTAGCCTGGCTTTTATTAACGCTGAACGTTACATTGGTTTGTTTTTTATTGTACACGGGCAGGCCATAAACATATTTTTTTCCATCGCTACCCAAAACATCTATTTCCGAAATATGGTTTTTATGCCGGAAAGGGGTGATCTCACCGCCTAATACCGCGTCTTCTTTCGGGTAGGTAAGCTTTCCATGCTCTCCGTCATGGTTCCTGTAAAAAGAATCGATGCCGCTTCTTTCGCAATCGGCGCTGAATATGATACGGTTCGCATTTCCCCCTTCAGCATTATAAGAATATAATTTGGTATTCATACCTATATGTTCGGATTCTTCAGCCGTTAAAAAACTGATGACCTGGGTTCTTTTATCCCTTACTTTTTTGGTATTGGCTAAAGAGATATATTTTTCTCCCAGCAGGTTTTTATTGCCGTCGTAACGAAGCAGTGTGGGCAACAGGGTAGGCGTGCCAGAAGTTACATTGATCATCTTGAGGCGCACGAGATCTTCATTGGCGATCGCGGACTGGAATACCTGGTCGGGTACGGTTTTTTCGCCGGGGTTTTTGAAATAAGAAGCCTGGTAGTTTCCATCACTTTTCTGAAACGAAAAAGCAGGGGCTGCAAGATTATTAAGTTTCCAATCGCCGGCATCGGTAGGGCTGTAAATATAATTGAGATCCGCACCCACATGAACGAGGTTCCCAAACCCTATATCAACGCCAATTCCGCCATTATTTTCGCGGGTCTTTACATACGCATCGGTCACGTGCCCCACATCGCCGCGGTAAGCACGAAAAGACCCGCCTGTACCTTCACCGTTGATGCTGAATACATCGTATGTATAAATCGGCATCGCAATGGAAGGAGAATTGGGAGTATACACTCCATCGTTGGCCCTGTTAAAATCGAGCAATGCTTCGGGATTGTCTTTTCCTTTTTCGAGGTTGAGCATACCATAAGCCGCATGAGTACTTATCTGGTCTTTCTCGTCTATGTATGCCTGTGAATAATATCCGTGCAGCTTTCCATTAGCGTAAGCTCCGGTCATTTCGCCACCTAACGAAAGGTCTACACTAAAATTCATCCGGGTAAGGGGTTTGGTGATCGATGGCGTAACCGAAGGGTAAGCAAAAGATAAAGTGCCGCTATGTCCCATAAGTGGGTTTGAATATTGTTCGCCATCATCGTTGGTTCCCAACTTGGATGAGTTCATGTCGAGATGCATCTGCGTCAATCCCATCCTGGAACTATAGGTATATCCCACACCCAACGATGATGAACTACCATTAACGCTGTTATTTTGAAGCTGGCTTATTTTTACGCCGGGCGAAAAAGAAGCGCCGCTGCGGGAACTGGCATTGAGGCCCGCGCTGAAAGAAAGTTCGGTAGTTTTCGGATCACCGCTTTTTCCGCCGATCCTCAACGCCGCATTGATACCCGCTTCGGCTGCTACGCCTAATTTATTATTCCATGACAAACCCGTGGTGGCGCCCACCGACATCGGGAAACCGAAAAAGCGTATGTTGGGGCTCCCGGTTACGCCAAATGTTTTATCGTCCCTGAAACTTTGTGTCTTGGTGATCTTATCCGAACCGTCGAAATCATCAGGCAAACCTCTCATGTTGCGGGTGATGGTACCGGGGTTGATGTTCCAGCCGAGGCCAAGCCAGCTTGATTCCTGGTCCATGGTGATGCCACTGCTGTAAAACATATTTACCGGGTAACCGCCGACATCAAGCAGCGGGATGTTGTAAGAAAAATCCCCGGTGAAGGGAGAAACCATGTTATCGGTACCTACCGGTTTGAAAGCTCCCATCTCGGGCTGGCTTGGCCCGCCTATAAAAGGTTTGCCGAATTGCTGAACAGCCTGTGGGGTGGTGGCAACCGGGGCAGGTTTTTTCGTTTCGGCAGGGGTTGGCAGTTTTGATTCTTCCAGCTTCCTGAAACCCATCGAAGGGAAATGAGCACGATCGCCCCGTCCGCTCTCAAAAGATACCGGTTTGTGCCGGTAAGCCACCTGATTGCTTCCGCTCAGGATCTGCGCTTTCAAAAGATTTAAGCCAGAGGTAAAAAATAAGGCGATGAAACTCAAAGCGATCTCCTTCTGATATTTTCCTGATAATCTGTTCAACATATCTGAATGATTTATTCCGTTTTAATTTATTCCCGATAATATTATTGCTGGTTCTTCTTCTCGTTCAACACGTCAAAAGCCACTCTCCATTTTTCCCCTCTTGCATTGATGATATATGCTTCGTATGCACCTGGCTTGCTTACATCGATCAGTTTTTTCAGGTCTTTCTGCAGCAGGTTTTCTCCCGGTACGAGGGGCATGTCGAATGTGGTTTGCTTTTTATCTGCCTGGTTCAGGTTCAGGTTTACGAGATGAACCGTGATCATGGTGTCCCCGGTTTCGTTGTTGTAATAAAATTTAAGTACACCTTTTGGAGCAACCCCTCTTTCGGCAACCTCTTTTTTCATTTTTATGAACGGAGCCTGTTCCACTACCGGATCCTGCGGTGTAACTGTACTTACTTTAAACACCCAGACCTCGCTTTTTGCGGCATAGCTATTACCATCCCTTGCCACTACCTGCCAGGCATACCATTTATCTTTTTCAAAAGAGGCCGCAGTACCACGGTAAGAAAGATTGTTGACCGGCAGATTCGACTCGGTGTAAAAAGGCAGGTTTTGCTGCATGGCTTCTTCTGCTTTTTGCCCGGGTAATATTTCTGTGATGATCGTTTCGTATTCGAGCCTGTTAAAGAGATTCACGGGTGATGGTGGTGTCCAGGCAAATTGTTGTGGCGATACTTCCAGCAAAGCGCTGTCGGAAGGTGATATCAGCATAGGCGGAGCCAATGGTTCCACATCAAAGGATTGGCAATCTTCGGCTAAAAGGTTCTTGCCAGCCATTACCAGCCGGTAGCAGATAGTATAATTTCCTATAGGCACAAGATCATCGGTCCGGGGAGTAAGGAAAGGCGACAAATAGTTGTATTGAATGGGCATCAAAGCCGCCGCATTGAGTTGCCTTGCCCCTGCCGATAAGGAAAATTGCCCTGTAGTGGCCGTCAGCACTTCTGCTCCGCTGATCCTGTCGCGAAGCGTCATTTCGATGCGGCAATCAACATTGCCGGCAGAACTTTTGATGACCGCGATATTCCAGAAATTATTTTTCTGTACGATACCTGCAAGCGGCAATACCGGCTGAATGCTTATCTGCGCCATTGCAATAGCGGAAGTGATGGCCAGCTGTACTGCTAATAAATATTTTTTCATTTGCTGTTTTTTAAAATTGCCTGCTGAATGTTACCCGCCCGATATCTACCGGCAACAGGTTACGGTTGTAGCCGGGTAAAAACATCTTATCATATTGAACCTGTAATACTCCAATTTTTCCCATGTACACATTTAATCCCGCCGTGCCACCCCAAAGTGTTTCCACATGATTGACCCTGTTCCATTTTACGCTGCCGCTTAACGATAATTTTTCGCGTAACCGGTATGTGACTACCGGTTCCAGGGTAAGCTGGTGCAGCAATGCTTGTTGAGTAAGCATGGCATTGCCCTGCAGGATAAATGACTTCAGGTTCAATGTCTGATTGAAGCTGAAGCTGGTGGCATTAAAGTAAATGAAGCCGGAATCCTGGCCCTGATTGTAAAACCTGGTATAGGTGGCGCTGGAGCTCATGTTGAGCTGCCTGATAAAATAAGTATGTGTGGCAATCGCGTTCAGCGTATTGTACCTGTTTTCATACAACACCTGGTTGTTGCTCAACGTAAGCTGCGAAGATGGATAAAACCCTACGGATAAAAAAGGGTATTTGGGCACCCTTACCGTAACCTGGAAAGATTTGAACACATTTTTGTTGTAAAAAGAAGGCGCAGCTATCGGACTCTCGAAATCATTTTTTCTGAGCGCCGCATCCAGTATCAGCCTCTTTTTCCAGGCGAGCTGGTTCACCCTGATCATCCAGGCATCCTGTTTATTGTTGGTTGGATATAAAGTAAAAGATTGAAACCCTTCACCGGTGCGCCGGTAATAACTTGTTATCCTGGTATTGCCATAATGGGAGAAAAGTTTGAGGCTCCACGCTTCATTGGTGTGGTTTTTAAGATCGAAGATCTTGGCACCTGTTGCCGGCGAAGTTGATCTTGCATATTCCGCTGAAAGATAATTGTTGGCATTTATCGCCATCCTTGATTCTATAGACATTCCGGAAATAGGGTAAACAGCCGCTGAATCGGCAGCCGTACGCTGGTTGAGCAATGCTTTTTTTCCTGTGTAATAGGTAAGGATGATATTGCTCCCATCTGTTTTTCCGAAGCCTGCCCGCAGTATGCCAACTGACTGTCCACTTCCTGCATAATCTCCTTTGATGACGTAATCGCGGAAGCGATAATTTACCTTACCCGCAGCAGCAGCCAAATATACTTTGCCGGGATTCATTTCAAGATTGATGCCGGTTAAAGAGATATTTTTTACCGTAAGTTCTGAATAATCGATCCAGGTCCTGCCTATGCCGACCTGCTTAACCGAGAGCAATATGCGCTGTAACGTGGTGAGATCGGCGGGTGCGCCATTCTGATGAAAATAATCGTCGAGCTTGTCTTTATCGGTAATGGAAGCTATTTGTTTTTTAAGATTACGTAAAGAATCGTTTACTTTTTTCTGAAATGATTTGAGCGATTGTTCTGCCTGCGCCACTTCGGCCGTAAGTTTTTTTATCTGTTCCTGTTTTTCTTCCAGTTCTCGTTTGGATTGATTGACGAAGGCCGTATCCGCATTGTTCATGATCTTTTTTGCCAGCCCGTTCGCCAGAGAATCAACTTCTCCTACCGCCGCGGCCCTCAATTTTTTTTCCTTCTCTTCAATGATCTGCTGCAGTCGCGATGGATGAGCTGCCCATTCGTTGAGCCCTTTCAGTTTATCCATTTTTTCTTTGTAAGAAGCGTAACGCTGCAGGTATTCATCCTGTAATTTTTTTGCCTGCGCAGCGGCCAGGTTACCCAGGCCTTTTCCGGATATCGAACCGTCAATAGCCGGCAAGGCGGTAATGAGGCCATCTTTTTCCCGCTGGTATATCTGCGCCGGAGTAAGCTGCAGCATGGGGTACTGAAGCATCGTATCCACTGAAGCACGGAGCCGTGTCTTGATATCGTTCAACATGGCCGATTGCCGGAACTGCACCGATACATCAGTAGCATTGCTGAAGAACGGCGAATTGGTGCGGCGGCTGGTAAGAAATACTGAAAAAGGATAACGGTCTTTCACTTTCACATTCAACATGGTTTGCACGGAATGCTGCATCAGGTCGTGTTCCGCAAAAGGTGTATCCACATAACTACGGTAGTTGAAATTGTAAGTGACATTACCATGAATGGTAAGGAACGGCTCTTTTGGCGGCAAAGGTGCGGCTGGCTTTTGAACCACTACCGCCGCGGATGGCGCCGGGAAAAAATCGCTGATGAAAGTAAAGTTCTTACACCCGGCTCTCTGATGTTCGAAAATATATAACCCCGAATCCGCTTCTTCATAAGACCATTGCGAACGCTCCCGCTTAGGTACATTTTCTACCGGCGACTGCGCATAAGTGCACAGACTGGCGGCGGAAAAAAGTATGAATAGCTTAGTTTTCAAAGCAGGTAAATATTTTCAGAATAGTATATTATCAAACGATGTTGCGTAGCATCGCTCTTATAAAATCTTAGTTGAAAAAATTAACCTGAAAATGGGTTGAAGATGTACATGATGTTAGTTTTAGGGTAAATGACGAATACGGATACGAACATATAAATATTTATGATCTGAAAACAACAGGCGAAAAAAATCGAGTAAAAACCCCGGGATTACAAAACCGTACAAGTCGCGCTGGCACAGCATTGTACCGTATACGATTACAGAAAAAAAAATTGAAGACAGTAAAAATACGGAGTGATTTCAGAGGCGTTGACTAACCCCAAACAACTGAAACATATTTGCCGATAAGTGTAGCTTTTTTCCTGATAACTGTAGAGAATCGTTGATAAATAAAAATCGCTGCTGAATTTTGAGTGCAGGAAAATGTTTTGGATATTTAGTAGGTCAGGCCCCGTTTTTTGTCATCGGTTTTGCAAAGAAAATTGATGACATACATGCCATCCCGTTTCAGCCGGCTTGTGTTTGTACCCCAAAGAATGTGGTTACTCTTCTGCAAAATTTTATCATTCGGATATTGATCATTTTACCTGCTAACACATTTTGCTGAATGAATTATCAGGAGAAAAACCAGTGATGTTGTTGGGGATATGACCAACAGCGACATATATTACGTTCGGCTCTATTTTATTCCTAATTGTGCCTTATACCTCGCAATGGTATTATTCGCCTCTATCAATTTCAATTTGATCGCATGCAGTTCCGGCTGGCTGGCTGCCAATTGAGCTTCAGTTTCTTCATTGCTTTTTTGGAGGAGCAGAATATCGGCATCCATCATTTTAGTGAGTTCTACAGCTTCTTTGAGCTTTCGGTGAAGTTCGAGTTCGGTAGCTTGTTTTATCTGGTGCACCTGGATGTTTTCTTTCTGCAAAGTTTCTTTCATCAGCTTTTCGCTTTCGAGAAAACCCTGCATGCTTTTATGCTCTTTTTTTATTTTGGTGATATTCACCAGCTGTATGATCCACGCGATGGCAAAACCGACTACCAGTGCCACGCCTGCGTATATGTATGTCTGTGTCAAAAACGAATAATTTTAGTTGGGGCTGCAAAATATTTCATTTGCGCTGGAATGCAGAGGGAAAAGGCAATTTTTATTCCACACACGGATTGAAGGCATTATTGTTATCACACGAATCCGTAAGCATTTGCAGGAACGTACCTCTGTCGCGTTCTTTAGTTTAATTAATTGCGACCTCTTGTTTCCGCTGATGGCGCACGATGCTGCGGCATATCCAGTAAATAATGTATCCGATCAATCCGCCGAGCGTATTGAGAATGAGATCATCCACATCAAATACCCCGAGGGCAAATAATAACTGCGCCAGCTCAAAGCTGAGACTGATCAGAAAAACACCGAAAACAGCCTGCCAGCCTCGTTTCCAGTTGAAGAGCAAGGGCAGCAACAATCCCAATGGAATGAAACCAACCACATTACCCACCAGGTTGCCCATTTTGTATTCGGTATTCAATGAGCGGCTTTTGTAAAACAACCGGATGGTGGTAAATGGTTTGAGATTGGCTTTGGCGAAACGTTTTTTTATGCCTCGTGAAGTAAATGCTTTTTTGATATCGGCACGCTCATATCCGCTTCTGCCTTTGAAAAGGATATTTTTTGCGAGTATCAGCATGCAGGCCACCAACAATAACCACAGAAAAACTTTTACCGGTGCCGAAATTTTTTGCATCTGTGAATATAAAAAGAAAATGCGCCCCGATAAAAGACCGGGCGCATTTTTATGGCAATATTATAATCTGCGTAAAACCTCCGGGGTTTTGTCGGGCTATTTCTGCATAAACCCTTTGATCAGGTCCATCAGGCCGCCGCCGCCATTTTTTGCCTGCTGTGCCTGCGCACCGCCTGCCAGTTGAGATACGATGTCCATCAATCCGCCGCCACCACTACTTTGCTGGGTATTACCCCCACCGGTAAACTGACCGATGAGATCGGATATGTTGAAGCCGCTGTTGCCGCTCTCCTGCTCCTGCTGCACTACCTGGTTGCTGGTGCCGCCGGTGATGGAATTAAGCAGGTTTTCGATGGAAAAATTGCTGTTGCCCGGGTCGTTGGTTTTATTCACCAGGTTGGAAATAACCGATGGGATCAGGTTATTGGCTACGTTGTTCGCCTGGGCACCTCCAAGGTTGAATTTGCTCATTAGCTTTCCGGCAAAATGACCCACCATCATGTTTACGATCGGGTTGCTCAACAGATTTGAAGAGCCTTGCTGTTGCTGGTTTCCGGAAGTATTGTTACCAAACAGGGAAAGTAAATTTTGCAACCCGCCACCTGCTACCATATTACGCAGGCCGGAAGCTACAGTATTGGTCGCTTCCGCAACGATCTCATCATTCTGATCATTGGGGACATCGGGGTTATTTACTACGGTTTCCTGTGCGGAGCCTTTTACGAGGTTGAATAATTCTTCTAACATAGACTACAATTAAAAATTAAGAGTTAAAATCTGATTACACAAAGTGCAATAAATAGACGAGCATTCAAAGGAAATGGTGTGTTGAAATTAATATTATTTTCATCTCTGTAAACCCCGATAGCAGTCGAAAACGCTGTCTGCGGTTTTTTAAGATATACCACCGTCGTCAGGGTCTGCGACCGCTGACGGGCTTTGAGCGGCATCAAATACCTTTCATGAGATTGCTTCGTACCCCGCAATGACTGTTCTATAAAAAATATAATTCGTAATTCTTAATTCTTAATTCTTAATTGATATTGCATTCTTTGCAGATCCCGCTCACGATCATCGCCGCATGCAGCGGTTCAAAATCCTGGGGAAGTTTAACGGCAGGAACGGTGACGTCATCCAGGCAAATGGTCTTGTCGCATTTATCGCAAATGAAATGCACGTGGTTATCGTGGTGATGGCCCTGGGCGCAATTGTGCTTGCAAAGGGCATATAATATGGAATTGTCGGTAGTAGGTATCTGGTGGATGATGCCTTTGTCTACAAAGGTTTGCAGCGTACGGTAAACCGTCACCCGGTCGAATGCGGCATCAGTATTTTTTTCAATATCGGCATGCGCCAATGCGCCTTCGGTAGCGAGAAAAAGATCGAGGATCTTTTTCCTGCCTTCAGTTACGCTGAGGCCATTTCGTTTGAGTATGTCAAGTTGTGTTTCCATGGTAATTGTTTTTCCACTTATGTGGGAGAATTGCCAAAACCTGTCATGAACCGGGTATGGTCTACTTTTTCTTTCAGTAGTTCGCCAATGTCTTTGATCAGTTTTTGCACTTCGTCTTCTTTCAATCCATCATAGATACCACGTACCCTGCGGTAGCGGTCGACCAATGCAAAAAACTGGGTATGTATGAACTGGTCGGCGATCTGCTGGGTGCTATCCGGCTTGCCGTTGTCGATCATGTAACCATTCCTTGCCTGGCGGTAGAGTTGGGCTTTATCGCCGGTAAGGAAATGCCAGTTGGTATTGGACAGTGATCCTTGCGCTTCATTGATGCTGTAAGAACCATCCTGTTTTTTGACCAGGTTGCCGTTCAGCATTTTTTGCTCGTATTCTTTTAGCAGCGGAACACTGTCCGTTTCAGGCATGCAGGTGTGGGAAAGGATGAGGAAATCACGTTCGTTTTTATAGGTATCAAACACACGGCGCATGTTGGCGTTCATCTTCGGACAGATCCCTTTGCAGGTAGTAAAAAAGTATTCCGCTACATACACTTTATCATCCGTTTCCCGCTGGGTGATGGTTTTTCCATCCTGGTCGGTAAAGCTAAAGGCCGGCACCGCCGGATTGATGACTGCTAAAGTGCTTTTGGAAAAATCATAATCCTTGAACACAAAAGCATAAAACGTTAATAACAAGACTATAAAGAACCCAGCGTAAAACAACCATTTTTTCATCTTCCTCCCGTTTAAGGTGCAAATTTACACTACAAATGGCAGGCAATAAAATATACATCGTTAAAGGAAGGCAAAACTTGCAACAATATTGCAAATGTAATTATCTTTGCAGTCATGAATTTTAAAACAAACTGGGATGGATTGGGTATTATCACGTCGCTGGCCTGCGCCATTCACTGCGTCATATTGCCGATGATCGCTACCAGCCTGCCTTTGTTTGGCATCAATATCATTCATAACAATGTCTTTGAGTGGACCATGATCGGCATCGCTTTCGTGGTGGGTTCGTATGCACTTTTTCACGGACATATCAAGCATCACCGGTCTTTTGTGCCAATACTGATGTTTTCGGCAGGGTTTGTTTTTTTGATCACCAAGCAGATCTTTCACCAATACGAAGTTTATTTCCTTGTACCGGCGGTGCTGCTGATCGTATCAGCGCATTATTATAATTACAGGTTGTGTAACAGGGTGAAATGTAGTTCACCGCATCACAAACACTAAACACGGATTACACGAATTTTAAGCACAGATTACACGAATTGTGTAGGCTGAAGCTCCAGCTTCGGCTATCTTATAACTCCCATTTTTGTTTGAGGCGGCGGATGATAAAAATTAATGCAGTGAGGGATAACACATAGTAAATGATATTCCATACCGTAGGGTGGCCTTTAAAAAAGGCAAGATTGAAATAGATTCCTACCAATACATTCGCGATCATCCATATGAGGATGAGTGCAATGGTGTTCGCTATCAGTACCAGGAAGCCCCTGGTTTCATCTTCCATTCCCATCGGTAAATTTTTACAGCTAAATTAATCCTATTTTATCTTAAGTTGCTCGAAGTCGAAGCCGTCGCCGTTGAATACGTTGAAATCAACAAATGCGTTGATTCCATTCACATGGCCGCTTTCGCTGTGTTGCCAGAATGTCCAGTCGCGTTTGATCCGTGGTTTATCTTTTACTAAATAATGCGCCACCCAAAGAGGGTACTCGTCAAACCGGCCGGCGAGGTACCGGGTGTAAAAGTCCGCGTTGGTATAAATGATCGGACGAACGCCATATTCTTTTTCTACGATCTGCAGCCAGTCGGAAACCCTTTGTTGCAGATCTTTAAGCGGCACCCCAAAAGTAAGCTCTACATCGAGTACCGGCGGGAGGTCGCCTTTTTGGAGATCTACCGTGCGGATGAAATTCAATGCCTGTGTTTTTCCATTTTTACTGGCGATAAAAAAATGGTACGCACCTCTCGCCAGCTGTTGTTCACCGGCATTGCGCCAGTTGCGCCGGAACTGCATATCCACATTATCCACGCCTTCGGTGGCTTTCATAAACGCGAAAGAAAGGCTTACATCTTTTACTTTCATCTGTTGCACATCTTCCCAGGAAATAATGCTTTGGTGTTTGCTTACGTCGATGCCGTGTACGCTGTAATTGGCAGGAAGATCGATGCCGTATTCTGTATAATGAATAAAGTATGGCCGGGTAAACCGACGATAGATCAGGATGCCGGCGGCCACCATCACGATAAATACAAGGGAAGTGAGGAGGATGGGGTTGAGGCGCCGTTTCTTTCTTCGTTTGGCCATTACTACTGCGGTGATTTGCTGCGAATGTAAGAGGAAAAATAAGGAATAAGAAAAACAAAATAAGAAATAAGGAATATAAAATAAGAAATAAGAAAGTGTTGGCTTTTAACGGTGTGAGATGCCGTTTACTTCCTTATTTCTTATTAATTATTTCTTATTCCTTATTTCACCATCTGCTGTGTAAACACATCTCTGCCGGTTATCACTTTCACCACATACACTCCCTTCGCCCAGGTAGCCGTGTTGATATATAAAAGTTCGCTGCCATTATTCAGCGTTATGTTTTTTTGGAAAACCAACTGCCCGTTGGAAGCGAAGATATTGATGGTGGAAGAAGCCGCGTTAAAATCGTGGAGATATATCTTTAATGGGTTGATGACAGGGTTGGGATATATTTCCACTATACCTTTGCCTGTGTTGGAAGGGGTTGTTTTTTGCGTGCTGTTGTTTTTGCTGATGAGCCAGTATTCGGGATCTATGAGCACAGTATCCGCCACAAAGCCGATGTTTTCTACAAATATTTGCCCGTTGCTTATATTGTTGACCACGATCGTTTTTTCCTGCGTGGCATTTTTAAATTTCAGCGGTACGGGCATTTCAAAAAAGCTTACGGAAAGGTGTGATGTCGTTTGCCCCAGCTTTATCTGCACCGCCGATGTGCCCACCTGGCTCCATTGTACATTGTACGACGGGTACCCTTGCCCGCTGTACCATTGGTCGAAAAATTTCGTGAGGTCTTGTCCGCTTACTTCTTCCAGGTTTCTTTTGAGATCGCTGGTACGGGCATAACTGTATGTGATCGCCGGATCCTGCTGGTAATGTTTGATCGCCTTGAAAAAAAGCGTATCGCCAAATTTGAACCGCAGCATGTTGAGCAGGTAAGCACCTTTGTTGTACGACAACCGGTTACTGAAAATACTGTTGAGGTTGGTGGTATCATCCACTTTCACCGCCCCTCCGGGCAAGCTGGTGATATCATCCAAAACCAACTTTTTGAAATCATGAATATTCGCCGGAAAAGTTTTTTCATAATAATACATGGCAAGATAAGTAGCAAAGCCTTCATTCAGCCAGATATCTTCCCAGCTATTGGCGGTGATCTTGTCGCCAAACCACTGATGGCCGAGCTCATGCGCCATCAGGTTTTCATCAGGGGTTACAATGAAGGTGGATGTCTGGTGCTCCATACCGCCGCCCCAGCCAAATTGCACATGGCCATATTTTTCTTTTATAAAAGGATAATCGCCAAAGGTCGCATGAAACAGTTTCATCGCATTGAGCACTTTGGGCGTATGTTCCTGGAACAAAGCAAGGTTTTCGGGATAACAATAAGTCTGCATCGGCAGCAAAGTATTTCCGATCTGCACCGTGTTGTTGAATACCGAATAATTGGTGACCGCAAAACATACCAGGTAACTCGCTATCGGGTAACGGTGCTTCCAATGAGTGATTGTTTTTCCGCCGGCGATGGAAGTTTCGGATTGAAGCATGCCATTGCTCGCTGCTTTGTAAATAGCGGGATGGGTGATGTAAACATCCAGTGAATCCGCTTTGTCGCCCAGATTAGTTTTACACGGCCACCAGTCTTTTGAACCGTAAGGTTCGCTGAGCGACCAGGCTACCGGAGTACCGGAATGAGTGTCCTGGATGAAGGAACCAAAACCGGTATTCAGCGGAACGCCATTATAAGCGATCGTTACAGAATCAAGAGTATTGGCTGGTATTGCTTGCGCAAAATTAAGTTTGATGGAATTGCCGGTGCGTTCGAAAAGTACGGTATTGTTCCGTTGTTTTACACTGTCGGCGGTAAGTGTACCGGCCATATCCAATGTGATGGTGGTAGTCGCCTCGCTTACTTTGAAATATATGGTCACGCTTCCCCTGATATACCGCACCGTAGGATCGATCTCCCAGTTGCATCGGTAATATTTTACATCAAAATTATCCGAAGCCTGGCTTCCCTGTCCGCCCCGGGTGCTGATGAACTGCTGTTGGGCATTGCGTTCGTGCAAAGAGATCTCTTTCAGCTTGTTATAATCTATTTGCGCATAAGCAACTGAAGTGCAGGAAAACAAGAGGATCAGGAGAAAACGCATCAGGATATTTTTTAAGATAAAGTTAGCATTAAATGCCAAATTGCTGTTAACCGCCGAAGGATTGGCAATACATTACCAATATCTGCGTTTAAGGACAGTACTTTTGTTTGAAACGCTGTAAAAGCAGTATTATTTTATCATCCTAATTAATAATATCGTTTGAAAAACACTTTCCTGAAGGCCCTTGCCACAGCATTGTTTTGCATTACCCTTTCCCCTTCTTTTGCCACATCTACTGATGATACAACCCGCAATAAAAGGCCTTTGCTTGCCGCAAAGGAAAAAAGTAAAATGCTGGTTTTGAAAGAAGCCAATGTGGAGTATCCTGAAATTTTATCCGGCGCAAAAGACGAGTCCCTGGAATATGTAGAAAAATTTTCTACAAACCGGAAGGATTACCTGGTGCGTACCTTCAACCGCAGCAAAAAATTTTTTCCAAAAGCCGAAGCCATTCTTCAGAAATATAATATCCCTTCGGAATTTGCCGTATTGATGGCGCTTGAAAGCGGGTTTAATGGCAATGCCGTATCGCATGCCGGCGCTGTTGGCTACTGGCAGATCATGGATGAAGTGGCGAAAGAATATGGATTGCGCATTGCACAAAAAGAAGCGATCGTTATAAAAAATAAAACAACAAGGAACGCGAAAACAAAACCTGTTGCGAAAGCAAAAAAGCAGGTGGATGACCGTAAAGACTTTGTAAAATCTACCTATGCTGCCGCAAAATATCTCCGCGACCGCCACCGCAACCTCAATGGCGACTGGCTGTTGATCACCGCCAGCTACAATTGTGGCGTGGGCAATGTATGGAACGCGATGGAACGCAGCGGCAAAAGCAACCCTACTTTCTGGGATATCAAAAATTATCTTCCGGCCGAAACGAGGGCTTATGTCATGAATTTCATTGCCCTGAATGTAATTTTCAACAATTATGAAAAATTTGCTACCAATGATCTTTGTTTCAAAGATGTGGTGGTGAAAAGAGAAGAGCTGCAGGATTAATGGATAATGTAACAATGGATAATATTTCCGGTTGAAAACTAAAATAAAAATGTCATCCTGAGCCTGTCGAAGGCTATTCAGTTGTCAATTACTATGAGTGGACTACTCATTTTACCTAAAATCCCGACTTTTGCGTCAGCCTAAAAATTGCAGATGAACAGGAATGTCAAAATATTATTGATCGGGCTTGGGGTCACCGCTTTTGTGTACCTAGGTGCAAGACTTTCGGGAGCACTTAATAGTTATAAAGTTCCTACTCCTTCCAGCGAGCCAGGCATCAAAATGGATGCCTATATCTGGGTTTCCAATCTTAAAAAGGCCGAACGGGGGAGCCTGGTAGTATTTACGAGCCCGCCAGCGGACAGCGCCAATTATAAAGCCACCGAAGGGAACGCACCGGTAGCTCCGGGCAGCCATTACATCTATCGCCTTTGCGCCACGGAAAACGACATCATTCAAATGAAAGACGGCGTTTTTTATGTGAACGGGAAAAATGCCGATCTTCCCCTTAACCTTTATCATTATTACAAGGTGGGCAATCCTGCCGGGCTGGAAGGCATCTATGATGCCGAAAGAGGTGAAAACATGATTATAAATACTGATGGTTCCACTATTGTTAATCTTACCTCAGAAATGCTCAAAAAAATTCCTGCAGGCACTTCTTTATCCATGTATCTCATGCCTTCCGATACCACAAGATCAGGGGCAATGATGTGGATAAACAACAGGCCACCCGAATGGTCTGCCGATAACTTTGGCCCATTGGAAGTTCCTGCCGGCTGCGGATTCATGCTCGGCGATAACAGGCACAATGCGCTCGACTCCAGGTACTGGGGCTTTATCAGGTTATCGGATATCAAGGGAGTGAAATTGTAGTAACGGATAATTATTGTCCATATACCGTTATCCATTGTACCATTATCCATTATTTTCCCGTCTTCGATAAGCATCACCCCTCAAACATCCCTACATTTGTACCAATGCCGGATTTCAACTTAAACGATACGCTCAACCTCGCCAGCAAGCTGACGCCTGCCCGCCTTTGGAACGGGTTAAAAGTAATGGCCAGCTTTTACGCCAGCAGGTTGCTCAATAAACCCATCCAATGGGGATACCCTGTATCCATTTCTTTTGAGCCTACCACCAGCTGCAACCTGCGTTGCCCTGAATGCCCAAGCGGGCTTCGTGCCTTTACAAGGCCGACAGGTATGTTGAAAAAGGATTTCTTTTCGGCAACTATCGATGACATTCATAAAGAATTACTTTACCTCATTTTTTACTTCCAGGGAGAACCCTACCTGAATACCGATTTTTTGGAAATGGTGAAATACGCTTCATCTAAGGGCATTTACACCGCTACTTCCACCAATGCGCATTACCTTACGGATGAAGCCGCGAAGAAGACCGTAGAAAGCGGCCTCGACCGGCTGATCATTTCTATCGATGGCACCACCAATGATGTTTACCGTTCTTACCGCGTAGGCGGCAATCTTGATAAAGTGATCCAGGGCGCCAAAAACATCGTGAAATGGAAGAAAGAACTGAACAGCAAAACGCCCTTCGTTTTTTTCCAGTTCCTGGTGGTAAAACCCAATGAACACCAGATAGAAGATATCAAGAAGCTGGCGAAAGAGATCGGGGTAGACCAGGTGCGTTTTAAAACAGCTCAGGTATACGATTACGAAACCGATCCCAACCAACTCATTCCCGAAAACCAGAAATTCAGCCGATACAAAAAGAATGCGGACGGAACCTATACTGCCAAGAACAAACTGGCCAACCGCTGCTGGAAACTTCAGCACGCCAATGTGATCACCTGGGATGGCCTTGTAGTACCATGTTGCTTCGACAAGGATGCCATGCACCGGCTGGGAAACCTGAAGACCGAATCCTTCAAGGAAATTTGGCACAATTCTAACTATAAACAGTTCAGGACTGAGCTTATGCAGAGCCGAAAGAACATCGATATCTGCGCCAACTGTAGTGAAGGAGCTTCAGTGTGGAAGTAAAGTCCCTCCTTTTCCCTTTTTACAGCAAATAGCTCTACATGACGCAAAATGTATTCAACGACAGGATCAGGCAGATCGTGCTGCTTACCTTCATTATTTTACTCGGGTGGGTATTGCTCACCAAAATGACAGCCTTCCTTCCGGGATTGCTCGGCGGTATCACTTTGTACATCCTCAGCCGTACCTGGTTTTTCAAACTTATTTTTAAAAGAAAATGGAAAAAGGGCTGGACCGCCTTTCTCTTCATGATGATGTATATCGTAGTGATAGCGATCCCCATTTATTTTGCTGTAACCATGATCTCACCCAAAGTAAGCGCCCTGATCAACAACCAGGAGCAGATCATGACCAACCTGCAGACATTTTCCGAAAAAGTGAAATCAGCCACAGGGATCCAGCTTTTATCGGAAGAAAATACCAAGAACCTGTCGCAGAAGATCGCTTCGTTCATCCCTTCAGTGATCAACAGTACGGCCAACATCCTCACCAACCTGATCATGATGTTCTTTCTTTTTTATTACCTGCTGGTTAGCGGCCGGGATGTAGAAAAGAAGCTAGGCCAACTGATCCCGTTGAAACCAAACAATATCAATACGCTGGCCAGCGAATCGCGGATGATGATCAAAGCGAATGCCTTGGGTATCCCTGTGATCTGTATCATTCAAGGGCTTACCGCCTCATTGGGTTACTGGATATTTGGTGTGAAAGACTGGGGTATGTGGGGCTTTGTAACCGGTGTTTTTGCCTTTTTTCCTATTGTTGGAACTATGATCGTATGGGTACCGCTGGTGATTGTGATGTTCTCTACACAGCACACCGGGCCTGCTATTGGCCTTACCATATACAGCGTGGTTGTAACTGGTAACGTAGACTATCTTTCCAGGATAACCTTACTGAAAAGAATGGGTAACGTACATCCGATGATCACTGTTTTGGGTGTGATCGTGGGGCTCAACCTGTTCGGATTTGTAGGCTTGATATTCGGGCCGTTGCTGGTGAGTTATTTCCTGATCCTGGTTAAAATATACATCAATGAATTTTCAGGAAGTGGCGATATATTGCCGGAAATGAAAACGATACAGGAAGAAGAGAAGGAGAAAAAATAAATTAATTGAACAATTGCCCCGGCTTTAAAGCCGGGGCAATTGTTCAATTAATTTATTTTGCAGTTTCAATGTTTAAACATTAATTTTGTGCTTTCATTTAAAAACACACAATCATGTTAGACTTAAGAACATTAGTAGACGAACTTAACCAGATGATCCTGGAAGGAAAAATACTGGAAGCTTTTGAAAAATTTTATGACGATAACGTGGTAATGCAGGATAATGATTACCCGGCACGCGAAGGAAAAGACGTTAGCCGCCAGTTTGAAGAAGCTTTCGTAAACGGCCTTACCGAATTCCGTGGCGCAAAAGTTGTTAATACAATCATCAGCGATGGTATTGCCGTAGTAGAATGGTGGTTTGATTACACTCACAAAGATTATGGCGTACGCAATTATACACAGGTGTCCGTACAACGCTGGAAAAACGGGAAGATCGTAGAAGAAAAATTCTATTACAATAACTAATTCAAAGGAACTTAGTTAAGAAGTTCAATTGTTTCAAACCGTAAAGAACTGGAGAAAATGGAGTTTACGCAGAGCTACTTTGCGAAACCTCTGGCCACTCCGGCCTCTGCGCCTGCCCCGCTTATTAGCGGTGGGTTCAAAGATAAAATCTTGCTAAAACTGTCTGCCTCAATAAAGTTGTTGGCAGACTTTTTTTATTATTATAAATTCGCATTGCCATGGGTATAGAAAACGACATCAACCAATCAAAGTTCCGGAACGATTATCAGAAGGCGATGATCAATATGATCTACACTTCTAACTGGATGAATGAGCGTATGAAGGATTTTTTCGATAAGGAAGACATTACGCCTCAGCAGTTCAACATCCTCCGTATCCTGCGTGGCGCAGGAAAACCTATTTCCACCCTGCAGATCAGGCAGAGTATGCTCGACAAGATGAGTGATACCAGCCGTATTGTAGACAGGCTCGTGGTAAAGGATTTTGTAAAAAAGAATACCTGCGACAGCGACAAACGCCTGGTAGATGTAAGCATTACCAGCAAAGGCAAAAAGCTACTCGAAAAAATGGATAAATCGGAAAGCGATATGGAAGCCATCCTCGGCAACCTCAGTGAAGCCGATGCCAAGATGCTGAACAAGCTTTTGGATAAAATACGCACCAATAAATAATTGACCGGATGAAGAATTTCCTGCTGACAGCATGCGCTGTATTTTTTGTATGTATGAATGTGAAAGCGCAAACGCCTGTGAAGCCTGAGTTCAGAGCCGCCTGGGTAGCTACCGTGAGCAATATCGATTGGCCAAGTGCCCCTACCATCAACAGTGAAGTGCAAAAAGCCCAGTTTATCCAGCTTTTGGAAATGCACAAAAGAAACGGTATGAATGCCCTTATAGTGCAGATACGCCCGGCCGCGGATGCATTTTATCCTTCACCCTACGAACCATGGAGCCAGTGGCTTACAGGTGTGCAGGGACTTCCGCCATTTCCATTATACGATCCATTGGAATTCATGATAACGGAAACGCATAAACGCGGAATGGAATTTCACGCCTGGATGAATCCTTATCGTGCAGTTTTCAATATCAACGGCTCTTCGATATCTCCCACACATATTTCCCGGATACATCCTGAGTGGTTTCTCAGTTACGGCGATAAAAAATATTTCGATCCGGGCAATAAGGATGTGCAACAATATGTAAACAACATTGTAAAAGATGTGGTAAAACGTTACCCGGTGGACGCGATCCATTTTGACGATTATTTTTATCCTTACCGAATTGCAGGAAAAGAATTTCCCGATGATGCCAAGTATCGTTTATATGGAAATGGCATGAGTAAAGACGATTGGCGCCGCAGCAACACGGATTCGATCATCTTGATCCTGAGCCGCACCATCAAAGCGACCAATCCCAAATGCCAGTTCGGTATCAGCCCGTTTGGTGTATGGAGGAACAACGATAAGGATCCGTCAGGCAGTGCAACAAAAGCCGGACAAACCAACTACGATGACCTTTACGCAGATATTTTGCTCTGGTTGAAAAATGGCTGGATAGATTATGTAACACCACAGCTTTACTGGGAATTTGGCCACAAAGCAGCCCCGTTTGATGTGTTGGTAGATTGGTGGGCACAACATACTTATGGTAAAAATTGCTACATCGGGCTCGGTATCTACCGTGCCGGCAGCAACGAAGCCTGGAAAGACAAGACCCAGCTACCAAGGCAGATCCAAAAAATACGCAATACCCCGAATATCAACGGAATGGTATTTTTCAGCAGTAAATCTTTCGATAAAAATCCTAATGGCTGGAGTGATAGCCTGAGGTTAAATTATTTTGCAGTACCGGCCCCACTTCCGGCGATGCCATGAGTTGACAACTCATACGAGTTGACAACTGCGATAAGTTGTCAACTCGTTTATTTTACACGTCACTTAATTTTTAACTGAATTCGGTTTCCCTTCCAGATAATCAACATATTGTACCGAACCTAGCCTGAAACGGAAAGGAATCTTAGTTGCCTTTTCAATTTTCCATTCTTTTTTACAAAAAAAACGAAGATTTGTGGAATAAAAATCCGCAGGGATTACCGCGATTGTGGATATTAGAGGTTTTTGTACTATGCTTTTATGAAGATGGTAAGTTGTAAAAGCCTTATTGGTGCTATCTTTCAGAGAAAAAGATTGTGCTTTGATGCTATTTATAGCAAAAATCATGCAAAAAAATAAAATTTGAATAGCTTTTGTCATTTTTAAAAGAGAATGGTTGTAAATTTACGCTTTAAATAATGAGACAGTTTTAAATTAATGATAAAACGGCCTCTGAAACAATCCTTAATAAAACAACCAATTTTCAGCTTATGGCATTACATCAGAGCTTACAGCAAAAACTACTGCAAAAACTTTCTCCGCAGCAGATCCAGCTAATGAAGTTGTTGCAGGTGCCTACGGCTATTCTGGACGAGCGAATCAAGGAAGAAATGGAGGAGAACCCGGCTTTGGAGCAAGGTGAGGAAGGGCATGAGGACGAATTTGAAAATGATGAATTTGCCGAATCCAACGATGATGATTTTGAAAAAGACGGCAGCACAGACGATTATGATAATATCGATATCAGCGAATATGTGCATGAAGGTGATGACGATATCGGCGATTATAAATTAAGGGACGATAATTACCCTGAACAGGACGATAACAAAACCATTCCTCATAAAGTAGAAGTCAGTTTCATAGAGTTGATGCTTCAGCAGGTAGGCATGCTGCCGCTGAACGAACATCAGAAAAAAATAGCCGAACAAATTGTGGGCAGCCTTGATGATGACGGCTACCTTCGCCGCGAGATCACTTCCATCATTGATGACCTGGCTTTTCGCCAGAATATCATCACGGATGAGGAAGAGATCAGCGAACTTATTTTGCAGATCCAGCAATTCGACCCGGCTGGTGTTGGCGCCCGCAACCTGCAGGAATGCCTGTTGCTGCAGCTGGAAAGAAAAGCAGGTGAGGAAAAATCCGTAGAACTGGCTATTAAAGTGTTGGAGAAGTATTTTGATGAATTTACCAAAAAGCACTACGAAAAAATACAGCGTGCCCTTAACCTTACTGATGAGGATCTTCGTGGTGTGATCAGCCAGATAGTGAAATTGAACCCGAAGCCAGGTGGCATCGTGAGCGAAAGCGGAAAAGGCGGCAACTATATCATCCCCGATTTTTTCATCGTGAATAATGTGGGCAAATTAGAACTCACGCTCAACAGCAAAAACGCCCCGGACCTCCGTATCAGCGAAGGCTACCGCGATATGCTGAAAGATTACGACAGGGGTAATAAAAAAGACAAGCAGCAGAAAGAAGCTGTGCTGTTCATCAAACAAAAAATAGATTCCGCCAAATGGTTCATCGATGCCATCAAGCAGCGGCAGAATACTTTGCTGAACACTATGGAAGCCATCATGGGTTACCAGCATGATTTCTTCCTTACCGGCGACGAAACCGACCTTCGCCCGATGATCCTGAAAGACATCGCGGAACGCACTAATCTTGATATTTCCACAGTAAGCCGTGTGGCCAATAGTAAATTCGTACAGACAGAATTTGGTACTTACCGCCTGAAATTTTTCTTTAGTGAAAGCCTGCAGACCGACAGCGGCGAAGAAGTAAGTACCCGTGAAGTAAAAAAGATATTGACCGACCTGATCGGAGAAGAAAGCAAGAAACATCCCTACAGCGATGAAAAATTGACCGAAATGCTTCAGGAAAAAGGTTATAATATTGCACGTCGTACGGTGGCTAAATACCGGGAACAACTGAATATCCCTGTAGCACGCCTGCGAAAAATCCTGTAAATGATTTTGTATGATGAGTGCGAGGGTGGATAACCCGGTTCAAAAAAATGCATCACCGCTACTGAAGTGGCCGGCCATGCTGTTATCTTATATCTTCCACCCGATATTCATACCCTTGTATGTGATCTGGTTCCTGGTGTTTTTACATCCCTCTTTATTTTCAGGATATAGTGCCGGTCAAAAACTGCAGACGATCTTCATCACTGTACAAAACCTCATCTTTTATCCGCTCTTCACCGTAGCATTACTCAGGGCAGTAAAATTTATCGACTCCGTTTTTCTTCATACCAAAAAAGACAGGATCATTCCTTACATGGCCTGCGGAATTTTCTTCTTCTGGGGATATACCGTTTTCAAATCGCTGGATTACCCCACAGTTGTTCCTGCATTTGTATTAGGAATATTCCTGGCCTCGAGTGGCGCTTTGCTCGCCAATATTTATTTCAAGGTTAGCATGCATGCCATCGGCATGGGCGGACTGATCGGCATTTTTCTCGTAGTTGCCAACACCAACTCCATGCTTATGACCTGGCCACTCAGCATCGCTTTCCTCCTTGCAGGCTTGGTCTGCACGGCAAGGTTCATTGTGAGTGATCATACACAAAAAGATATTTATATGGGATTGCTGATAGGGCTGCTGGCACAGTTTGTGGCGGCGTATGTAGTGATGTAGTGCGCCTTCGGTGCATGTGAATAGTGATGGTGAATAGTAAAATCCTGCGCAATGACTGTTCTAAGACTAACCTGTGTAATTCGTAAAATCCGTGTAATTCGTGGCATCCTGAAAAGTAAGAAGCCCCGTCCAATATCGGGGCTCCTTGTTGTCCTGTAGTGCCTAACAAAAAAACGTTAGTATTTTATATAATCTTCCCGGGCCGCTGTTTTCAGCCGCAGTAGTTATGTTCTTTCAATGTTCAAGATGGAAATTATTTGCTGTAAGAGTTTCAGAGGTTAGCAATAAGTTTCTGGTCTTGATATGTTGTTCTCATTAAATTCTGATGTGTGAATTACAATGATGTATATTAAGCGTTTATGACAGGTTTTTATTGTGTAAATTTTTAATTACTACAGTATTTATTTTATTGTCCAATGTTTTGTAGTAAAATTCCTACCGATGTTTTTTCATCCATCGCCGTTACAACGGTCAGTCGCAGAGAACACGGGTGGCCAGTGTTTCCGCAGCGTAATTATCTAAGATTTTAATTGCCTTGTACCGCACTTTTTCTTCCCGGATGTAAGGCCCTGTAAGCGATGATCGTGCTGATGAACATCAATACTGCCCCCAATAAAAATGCTGCTCCCGAAAAATGTACCGGTGCATCCGGACTCGTGTAATAAGCAAATAAACCTGTCATTATTGGCGGCCCGATGATAGATGTAAGGCTCATAAGGCTGGTAAGTGCTCCTTGTAATTCGCCTTGTTCATTGGCGGGCACGTTGCCCGAAATGATGGATTGCAATGCCGGGCCGCAAATTCCGCCAAGGCAATACGGCACCAGGAATACAAACATCATCCAGCTTTGATTAGCAAAAGCAAATAATAATAACCCCAGTGCGTAAAAGCCAAAACCTATGTACACACTTTTCTCATTTCCCAGCCACGGGTTTACGATCCTGATCAATCCGCCCTGCACCGCTCCCACCAGCAAGCCTACCAGGCCGAGTGAATAACCGATCATTTTTTCGCTCCAGCTGAATTTTTCCATTACAAAGAATCCCCAATTTGATTGCACAGCGTGTGATGCGATATAGATCAGTACAAATGCGGTTACCAATCCACCCAACCCTTTGTGTTTGGATAATTGTTTCAATGAGCCGATCGGGTTTGCCCGCTTCCAGCTAAATTCCCTGCGGTTATTCAGCGGCAAAGATTCAGGTAATATGAAGTAGCCGTACAATGCATTCAACAGGCTCAATCCTGCCGCCACCATAAAAGGAATTCGTGGGCCAAAAGAGCCGAGTAACCCTCCGATCACCGGGCCTATCACAAATCCTACCCCAAAAGCCGCTCCCACCATTCCAAAATTCTGTGCCCTGTTTTCATCCGTACTGATATCAGCGATGTATGCCGTAGCCGTTGTAAAACTTGCTCCGGCAAGCCCCGCGATAGCTCTCCCCACAAATAGCCACTCGATCGATTGGGCAAAAGACAAAAAGATGTAATCCACTCCAAGGCCCAATAAAGAAAACAACAGGATCGGCCTGCGGCCATATTTATCACTCAACCCGCCCAGTACCGGCGAAAACAGGAATTGCATGACAGCATAGGTCGGTATCAGCCAGCCGCCATAACGTGCCGCCTCGCTGACTCCTCCATGGATCAACTGCTCAATCAACTTTGGCATCACCGGGATGATAAGCGCTACGCCGGTCACATCAATCATCAGCGTGATAAAAATGAAGCCGATAGCGGCTTTATTGTTCTTTTGCATATGTAAATGATAAGTGTTGCAAAATTGCGGCTATCATATCAGGAAACAATTTTTAAAGCGAAAAATATTTGTTCACCAGAATGGGAATTATGAAATACGCCTACGGCGTTTTTTAACCACGAAGGCGCTAAGGCACAAAGAAGCACGAAGGTTACCGGTTACAGGAAATAAGATTGTGTTTTGCTTTATCTCTTTGTGAAACTTCGTGTCTTCGTGGCTTGGAGGCTTAACGGCCTAATGGCTAACAAATTTCACATTAGACAACAATCTTTTCATACGCTCGTTTTTCATGAACTTTCCCAGATGTTTGTAAAAATGGCTGTAATCATAATACCCATAAAGCCTGTGATCAAAGCTGGAAGCGTCTTTCACGATATGCTCAACAGCTTTGCGAATGCGTAATATCTGCAGCGTATGTTTGCTACTAAGGCTGGTGGTGTTTTCAAAATACCGTTGAAGCGTGCGGGTGCTGATGCCGTGCCGGGTTGCCGCTTCCTGGATAGAAATGGTGTAGTTGTTATCCGCATTGCAACTGTTCAGTATATCCATCACAATGTTGATGGTGTTGAGCGAGCCTTCAAACTTTTTTGTGATCGATAAAAAATAATCGTTCAGTATGGCGATCCGCTCCACAAAGTCAGCAGCGGATTTTATCCGCTGTACTACTTTTTTTTCTATCAGATAACTGAGTGGGAAAATGGCGTTTTTATACTCTGCGAAATTAACTTTCTTCTCGAACATGATCGGGGAGATCCTGAATTTTATCCCGAACAGCACATTGCCTGCTTGGTGATGGCATTCGATGGAGCGGTGGCGGGGCAGAAAGCCATCCGTTTTCATTTTGAATTTCTGATCGTCTACCTGCATAACGAAAGGTGTGCCCAGGTTGAGTAAATAAGTATAGCCGATGTTGGGGAACAGAGCATCCGAAAAACCCTTTGGATATTTATCCCATAAATGATCAAATTTCGTTTCCCAGAAAAAATCGATGAAACGATCCAGCGAAGCATGCGGTTTTACACGGTGATAATTTTTTTCAAAATGTTCCGTATCCAAAAACTCTACATGTTGCATGGCTTATGGGGTAAGGGTAAACATTCCGCCGGCTGCAGGCTTATTAGTAAGATGATAGTAAAAAGTGCCGGTCGTATCTTTTTTGAAAATAAAAGAAGCGTTAGGTTCGATCGTTGTTGTTTTGATGGTAACGCTATCCGTAGTGATGATCGATTTGGCGGTTGCGGTATTATTTACAAACGTGATGGATGAACTGCTGACCACAGTAAGCGTAGCCGGAGAAAAGGAACTGTCTTTCACCGCTATGAAATTGCCCGGCAACTCGCCCCCTTGTGCATCATAATTGGTATGTTTTGCGCAGGCGGAAAACATAAGCGATAAAAAAAGGATGGCTGTAGCGGAAAAGAAGCGTTGTCTCATTTTGGTGTGTTATGAAGGATACAATTTAGGAAAAAGGAGGGAAAATGCCAATGATGTGGAATAATAGTGTGGGCTTAAGGTGTTGTTTGACTGGTAAACAATAATAGGTTACGGCTCCGCAGGTGCGGGAGCCCACCGGCCGTGGAGGAAATAAAAACTTCCCGCAGAAAAAAACTGCTGTAAACCAATAACTACAATTTTATTATCACCATTCCCCTATATATTTTCCCCTCTTCGTACCTTTACAGAATGGCAAATTATTTAGACGGGCTCAACGGCCCGCAGCGGGAAGCGGTATTGCACAAGGATGGCCCGATCATGATCATCGCAGGAGCAGGAAGTGGAAAAACAAAGGTGCTTACCACCCGTATCACCCACCTGATGAGCTTCCACAAAGTGGACTCGTTCAATATACTGGCACTTACTTTTACCAATAAGGCAGCGGCAGAAATGAAGGCAAGGATCGAAAAGATCCTCGGGAATTCGGAAGCAAGAAATCTTTACGTAGGTACTTTCCATAGCGTGTTTGCAAGGATACTGAGGTCGGAAGCCAATAAGATCGGTTATCCTAATAATTTTACTATTTATGATGGCGACGATGCCAAAAGTGTAGTAAAAACGGTCATCAATGAACTTAACCTCGATGACAAACAATATAAACCCAATGTTGTCTACAACCGCATCAGTGCCGCAAAGAATGCGCTGATAGGTCCTGCGGAATATGCAACAGATGGCATGCTTCAACAGGAAGACGCCCGTGCCAATCGTCCCATGATGGCACAGATCTATGCGGCTTACAGCAACAGGTGCTTCAAGAATGGCGCAATGGATTTTGATGACCTGCTGTTTAAATTTTATATTCTCCTGAAAAATCACCCTGAATCGCTGAGCAAGTACCAGCACAAGTTCAGGTACATACTCATCGATGAGTACCAGGATACTAATCCGGCTCAGTATGAGATCATCAAATTGCTGGGGGCCATGCATGAAAATGTATGTGTGGTGGGTGATGATGCACAAAGTATCTACAGTTTCCGCGGAGCAACGATCGAGAACATCCTGCAGTTTCAAAAAGATTATGATGATGTGAAAGTGGTGAAGCTGGAGCAGAATTATCGGAGCACGAAAAATATCCTGAGTGTTGCCAATGAAGTGATCAGCAAGAACAAGAATCAGATCGAGAAAAAATTATTTACAGATAAGGATGATGGCGAAAAGATAAAACTCGTACGCACCATGACCGACAATGATGAAGGTAAGATGGTGGCGGACACGATCAAAGAACAAAAGCTTCGCAATCATTTCTTCAACAAGGATTTTGCGATCCTCTATCGCACCAATGCCCAGAGCCGTAGCTTCGAGGAAGCCTTACGCCGTATGGGTATCGCTTATCGCATTTATGGCGGTATGAGTTTTTATCAAAGAAAAGAAGTAAAAGATTTCATTGCCTACCTGCGGCTGATCGCCAACCCGAGGGATGAGGAAGCGTTGAAACGTATCATCAATTATCCCGCCAGGGGAATCGGCAAAACCACATTAGATAAAGCGGTGCTGATGGCGAATGAAAATAATCTTACCCTGTGGGAAATATTGTGCAATGCCGGGATGTACGGTTTCCGCAGCGGCACGCTTGAAAGCATCGATGGTTTTGTAACCACCATCAAAATGTTCCAGAGCGAATTACAGAAAAAAAATGCGTACGATCTTGCGATCATCGTGGGCAAAAGCACCGGCATCGTAAAAGAATTATTCAACGATAAAACTACCGAAGGGCTTGCACGGTATGAGAACGTACAGGAGTTGTTGAACTCTATCAAGGAGTTTACCGAAACGCCGATGAACGAAGAAGATGGCGAAGTAGGTGATAAAGGCCTCGGCACTTATCTGCAACAGATCGTGTTGCTGACGGACGCTGATGGCGATGACAAAGAAAATCAGGACGTGGTAAAACTGATGACGATACATGCTTCCAAAGGACTGGAATTTCCGGTGGTATTTGTTGGAGGATTGGAAGAAACGCTTTTCCCGAATGCGATGAGTATCAATACACGTGAAGAGCTGGAAGAAGAAAGGCGTTTATTTTACGTGGCCATCACCCGCGCAGAACGCAACCTGTACCTGAGTTTCAGCAATGCACGCTACCGCTTTGGACAATTGCAACAAAATGAGCCGAGCCGTTTCCTCGACGAAATCCCGGAAGCCCATTTGGATCGCAGTTATGCCGGCGGACAGGCAAAAAATAATGCCAGCACAGGTTGGAGTAAGGGCAGTGCTTTTGAAAGAATGAGCCGTGGATTTGGCGGAAGCGATACCCGTAGTGCTCCTGCTGCAGAAAGAAGCAAACCTGCCTACGCTGTTCCAACAGCTAAAACAACCTTGAAAGAGCATGTGCCTACCGAAAATTTTGTTGCCAGCGATACCAGCAATTTACAGCCCGGACAAAAAGTGGAGCACCAGAAATTTGGCTTCGGCGAAGTAGCGAAAATGGAAGGGGCAGCGCATAATCCGATCGCGACGATCAACTTTGAAAATAACGGGGAGAAGAAGATCATGTTGAATTATGCAAAGCTTCGCATTGTGAAGGGTGAATAGTGAAGGGTGAATGGTCAATGGTGAAACCTTCGAAATTTTTTATTAGCCGGGAAGTTTTTTATAAGAAGTTATAATAGAAAGGAGTTCAATCAATTGCCCCGGACCTAAATCCGGGGCAATTGATTGAACTCCTTTCTAGTTCTGATATGAATACTTTTGAATAATAAATACAACCTTCAAAGGTTTCACCATTGACTATTCACTATTCACCTTCCACTATTCACCACTGACTTTCTCGATCAGTCTCTTCGAATAGTTCATCACCTCATCCGCCTGCCCAAAAACAAACTCATTATTATCCGCGAGGTAGGTCTTAAAATTCCAGCTTTTATTTTTTGTCACCACTTCCATATTATCATCTTTGAGTGTAACAAAACAATCCAGTTTTTCGGAAAGGTCTTTTGAATAGATCACGATTTCCCCTCTGGAAGCGTTGCCGGAATTGTCTTTTGAAATGGTGATGGATTTCACCAGTTCGGTCTGGCTGTTGATCACTCCCGGTTTTGCCTCACGGCGATACACTACCCATTTTCCATAAAGATTCGCAGCAGGCACACTTTGCGGCAGCTGATACACTGAATGTTTGATGGAATCTTTACCAACAGTTTCCAGGTAAAAAACTTTTACCTTCTGCATCGTCCTCAGATATTCGCCATCATCCAGCAACATCTGCTCGTTATCGATCTTGCGAATGATATACACATCGGCCGCAACACTCAGATTGTCGCCCTCATCCACAGCAGCATCACCTTTCATATTCATGCTCATCCCTTCGCGAACTTCGGATTTATCGCCGTAGATATTGATCATCAAAGTATCTGTGTAACTCAGTTTTTCGGCGCTGCCGATATTTCTGCGGGCAGATTCCTGCCATTTGCCCTGCACCTGTGTGAGTGAGAAGGTCTTTTTATCCGTTTTTACAGCATCGGGATCCGTGCCTTTTGGAGTAAGTTGTACCGGCCTGGTGCCTTTTCGCATGACACGTTGTGCCGAAACTGTAGTGGCGAATATCGCCGTGATGATTAACAAGGAGAATCCTTTCATAAAATGATTTTTTATTCTGATGATCAGTCTTTGAAAAGGATATTGGCTAAGATAATAAATAAAAATAAATCTTCATTTATATGGACGAATAACTCTTAATTAAGGTTTCGAGATTAGAAATATTGGGTTAAAATTGCTTTAAGGCGTGGATTTTGCCTTTGATATTACCTAACTTAAACTATTTTTGCATATAATAAATTGAAAGAAAATGATCAAGACAGGAAACCCCGTTATCAGTATATATACAGAAATGACGCCAAACCCGGAAACCATGAAGTTTGTTGCCAACAAACTTTTATACCCGGGCAAAAGCATCGATTTCGCAGATGAGGCAAGTGCAAAACCATCGCCGTTGGCGCAGGAATTGTTCACCTTCCCATTCATCCGTTCGGTGTTTATCGCAAGCAATTTCATCACACTTACCAAAACCAATGAAACAGACGATTGGCAGGATGTGATCCCAACCATCAAACAATTTTTGAAAGAATACCTCGAAGATGGTAAAGCGGTAGTGAATGACGAAGAAGTTGCGGTGATGAAAAGCGAAAGCAGCAACGAAGTAAGCGCTGATGACGACGATGTGGTAAAACGCATCAAAGAATTGCTGGAAAATTATGTGAAACCTGCCGTTGAAATGGATGGTGGTGCCATACAATTCAAAAGCTATGAAAATGGCACGGTGAATCTTGCCATGCAGGGAAGCTGCAGCGGTTGCCCTTCTTCCACCATTACGCTGAAAGCGGGTATTGAAGGAATGATGAAGAGGATGATCCCGGAAGTGAAGGAAGTAGTGGCGGAAGCGGAGTAACCTGGAGCTCTTGCTTTGGGGAAGTGAATGGGTCAATGAGTCAATAGTGAAATAGTTGAAGATTACCCTTTAAAAAAAAGTTTATTATCAGAAATATTTATAAGCAGTTTCTACCGGAACTGCTTTTTTTTGTTTTGGAAAATTTATTTTTATAAACTGCGATATGAAAATCCTGCTCATTTTTTTCTCTTTATGTTTTACTCTTGAAAGTTTTGCGCAATTGCCGGACAAGACGATCGATGATCTCAAAGCCGGCCGTGTGGCGAATGATACGAGTTATGTTTATGCACTACCGTTTTCTGCGGGAAGCAAATTTTTATTGATCCAGGCTTACAACAGCAAGATGAGCCATGCCGGTGAACTATCGCTGGATTTTAAGATGAAACAAGGCAGTAAAATTTGCGCAGCCCGTGATGGCATTGTCGAAAGTATGCGCAAAGACAGCGATGTCGGCGGACTTAAACCGGAATACATGAATGAAGGAAATCATATCACCATACGGCATAAGGATGGTAGCCTGTCGATGTACTGGCATCTGAAGAAGGATGGTGCGCTGGTGAATGTTGGTGATACAGTCGTTAAAGGACAATTGATAGGATTGAGTGGCAATACGGGTTATACGGCATTTCCTCATTTGCATTTTCAGGTGCAGGATAAAGATGGGAGAGATATCGCTACTCGCTTTTCTACCAGGAAAGGAATAAAATATTTACGTCCGGGTAAATGGTGGAAGGCTCATTAAAAAATGAAAAAAGTTGCATGATAAATTATAATGGTAAAACATTTCGCCCTTTACAAAATACACCCAATGGCGAAACAAGCGATGAAACGATTTTTGTGTATCAACAAGAAGGGAATGTCCTCACTTCAAATTACAGTGGTGGAAAGATTGTTAGCGGCCATCTCATTGCTCTTGTTGATACGCATGGTAATCTTGATATGCGTTATCACCAGGTAAATACAGAAGGCGTGCTGATGACGGGCATTTGCAGATCTGTCCCGGAAATAATGGAAGATGGAAAAATTCGTCTATACGAAAAATGGCGTTGGACTTCGGGTGATTTGTCAGAAGGGGAATCGATCTTAGAAGAAATGTAGCCGTAAACTTTTGGGTCCGGCATTACGTTTCTTTTTGATCACTTGATTTGTGAAGGCCGTAAGCAGGAGCTTCCGCTTACATTTTCACGATCGTTCTCCCTACCGTTTTCACTTTCGATATTTCCCCACCCTCCAGGCCCACCATATCAGCAGGGGTTGAAAAATCAATAATCTCGCCCACAAAACCCATGTTGAAAGGCACAAAGTATGTTGTATACAGAACCCCGTCCTGATCATTTGTATATGGGCTGGTATAAATGCGATCAGCATAAGGATAATGCCATAACAAGCCGCTTTTCTTGTTTCCGGTACGAGCAGCAATAAAGCGAATACTATCTCCGCAATGCCGCTGGCAATATTGATCAGCGAAGGATCGCCAAGATATTCTGGAATGATCTGGTAGTAACCTTCAGGACTGAGAAAATGATTAATTCCAGCCAAGAGGTAAAATAAGGCCATGAGGTATACCCCGATATTTTTTGTCATGCTGGTAAAATAAATCATTTCCGATTAATAAAACGCCCTTTATATTTATGCTGTAAATTGAAGTTTATTTAATGAAATGACAATAGATCAGGTAATACAACAATTCATTGACGGTATGCAAAACACCCGATGGTTCGAATACCTGGCGGTATTTTCGGGCATCATCAGCGTATGGTATAGCCGCAAAGAAAATATATTGGTATATCCCACGGGGCTTGTCAACACGATCATTTATATCTACATCAGTATCAACGGGCATTTGCTGGGAGAAGCTACGGTGAATCTTTATTACACCATCATGAGCATCATTGGGTGGAGCATGTGGGCCAAACGCAACAGCCGCAAGGAACTCGTATTACACATCACTTACTCTACGCCGGCGCAATGGTTGCAACAGCTGGCTTTCTTTGCGGCATTTTACCTGGCGATATTTTTCTCGCTCATTTATTTCAAAAAGAATTTTTTCGATGGAGTGATCCCGTGGGCCGATGCATTTGCCAGTGCTACCGCGTTTACCGGCATGTGGCTCATGACCAGAAAAAAAGTAGAAAGCTGGTATTGGTGGATCGCTACCAACATCGCCTCCATACCTTTATACTTCGTAAAACATTATGTGTTCACCAGCGTATATTATTTCATCCTGCTCATCATGGCTTTTGCCGGATTGATAGAATGGATGAAACGAGCCAAACAAACCACCCATGAAGCCTAAAAAAATAGTGATCGTTGGTCCCGAAAGCACGGGAAAAAGCACCCTGTGCGAAATGCTGGCAGCACATTATAAAAGCATCTGGGTGGAAGAATATGCCCGCGAATACCTGGTGAAGAATGGTACTGATTATACCTTTGAGGACCTTTACACTATTGCATTGGGCCAGATAAAAAACGAAGAAGCAGGCTTGAAAAAAATTGCCGGGACTTCTTCGCCGCTTTTTATAGACACCGATATGTATGTGATGAAAGTGTGGAGCGAATTTGTATTTGATGCCTGTGACAACAGGATACTAACGGAAATAGCTAAACGCAAATATGATCTGTACCTTTTGTGTAACACCGATCTTCCCTGGGTAAAAGATGAACTTCGGGAATATCCTGATCTGGAGAACAGGCAGAAACTTTTTCATTACTATCACGATCTGTTGATAAACCAGCATGTGCCCTGGAAAATGATCAGTGGGGAAAGCTATGAAGGAAGATTCATGCAGGCGGTGAAAGCCGTAGATGATCTGCTTTAATTTTGACACGCTTTCTGGCCGTAACAATTGCCGTATTTTTTTCTCTTGATAACTTTGTTGTCAGGCTGCATCCATACCCATGTTCCGCAATTGCAGGGAGATCCCTCGTAAGAATATTTTTCCTGAGCGAATGTTCTCAGATGTCCATTTTCAAAAAAAGTCTTTCTAGTTTCTATCGTCCAGCCTGCGTGGCAACCAGCCTGCGTTTTACTCTTCCTGTTATCATAAAAAGTTGTCGCTTGAATTTTTCCGGACTCAAAAAAAATAGTGTCTGTTCCTACTGGCATAGTGCAGCCATTGAATAACCCTTCGTGTTTCACTGAAAGTAGTTTTCCATTTGGATGAAATTCTTTGAATGTTTTTATCTCCTGCCCAAATGTGACATGAGCAAATAACAGCAATACGATCGAAATGGACATACCCGCCTTCATACGATTTGCTTATTTTTTTAAAGAATTGTTTTGTATCAGTTCCGCTACATCCGGATCAGGTTCAAGATTATTCATCTGTTTCATGATGAGCCCGGAAATGTATGCGACGTTTTTACTTAATGGTTTTACGGTGTATACTTTGGGATTTCGCAGGCAGGCCGCTATCATGGCTGCTTCCTGGCGGGTAAGGTCTTTGGCATCCTTGTTAAAATATTCTTTTGCGGCAGCTTGCACCCCAAAAATTCCACGGCCCATTTCAGCTACATTCAGGTAACGCTCGAGGATCGTTTTCTTGCTCCAGGCTTTTTCAATGCTGAAAGTAAAATATACTTCAAGTCCCTTGCGAAAAAATCCGCCATGCTGCCAGAGGAAAACATTTTTAGCAGTCTGTTGACTCAATGTACTCCCGCCCTTTTGTTTTTCAGGATGGCGCTTGTTGTATTTCATGGCTTTTTTGATCGCCTTCACATCAAAGCCATCATGGTCGGGGAAAAGCTGGTCTTCGGCTGCGACCACCGCCAGCTTGATATTTGGCCCCATATTACTATAGGAAATATAGTCACGTTTGAGTCCGTTTCCCTGCATCACATTCGCCAATTGCGTGATCGTTACCGGAGGATTAAAAACTATTCCCAGCAGGAGATATATGAACGACGAGATGTAACAGATGAAAAAAGTTTCGCGTAAAAAGATGCCCGCTTTTTTTACAAAAGCAATATGGCGGAGCCAGAAATAATAAACCAATGCTATCACAGTGATGCCGGCACAAACCCACAACACTTTTTTCTTCAGGTTGGCCACTACAAAATCCACTTCATTGAATTTCTGAAAAAGAAATACCATGAACCAGATAGTGTGCAGGATGAAAATGACGAAGAATATCTTTTTGGTAATTTTCCAGGCTGAAGCTTTCGTTGTTTTGCTCATGAAATGTCGATAGTGTGGATATTGTAAATGTTGCGTGCTAAAGAAACGAATATTTACACTAATCACAAAAAAGTTTAGAGTTTAGGAATTAGAGTTTAGTTTGCTGATTAATGCTATATCTAAACTCTAAACCCCTACGGAAATGGATTGGAAAACTTTGCTTCCGTTGTTATTGTATTATCTGTGAGCGTGTTTAAAAAAGCCAGCAGGTTCTGTACATCCTGTGGCGCTACCGCGTGATTGGGGATCGGCGGCGGAGTGCCGGGGCCACCGGGTGCGAGCATGCTTTGTAGATTTTCTATTCTTCCGTTGTGAAATAATTTGGTGCGGTTGCTGATATTTCTCAGTGAACCGGATTTGAAACGGTTTTCATTATTGATCCCTAAGTCTGCAGCATCCAGCAAAGCGAATGGCGCATTGGGCATGCTGGTAATGAACATCGGTGGCGTATGGCAACTGGCGCAGGTATTCGGCGCAGCAGCATTCAGAAATAATTGTTCGCCCTGGGCTTCAGCAGCGGTGAAAGCCGCCAGTCCTTGTTTCACCCGATCGTATTTGGATTGATAGGTCACGATGCTGCGTTCGAATTGCGCCAGCGCTTTGGCGATCCTTACAGAATCTATCAACGTGCTGCCAAATGCTTTTTGAAATAATGCCGGGTAATAACTTAACGCATTTACTTTTGTTTCCAGCTGGGCCAGTGTGAGATCCATTTCCACATGGTTTTGTATCGGCTGCAATGCCTGCTTTTCCAGGGTGGCGGCTCTTTCATCCCAAAACATTTTTCCGTTTTTGTAAAAACGGACATTGAGTATGGCCATAGAGTTACGGGTAGTCAAACCACCATCGACTCCCGCACTCAACGCTGCATTATCATCAAATGAAAATTGTTGCTGATGGCAGCTGGCGCAACTCACTTTGTTATTCTTGCTTAATTGTTTGTCGTAAAACAATACTCTCCCCAGCGTAGCGCCATCATTGGTGATCGGGTTATCCGCAGGTGTATTGTCGTTAGCCGTAAGTGCTGCCTGAACGTGTGCAGGATAAGTCACTATATAATCAAAACTTGCGGAAGGCAATACCGGCTTAAGTTCTGAGCCATCTGTAACCGGTGCGGTTTCGCTTTTTGAACAAAATTGAAGGCCGCTGATAGCAATCACAAGTGATCCGATGATGATCCGTTTCTTCATACCTGCTGTTTGGTTTTGGTTTATTCGGGTGGGCCATCCCGGTGTGGAGGCCTGTTTTTTGCGGGAGAAAAATATCCTGCAAGGTCATGTGTCAGGTCAATAAAATAGCCGGCCTGCGATGGTTTGCACAATTTTTTTATTTCCAGGAAATGGTTGTAATGAACAGTTTCAATTTCTTTTTGTAATGCTCCGAGTTTTGCCTGCAATGAATCTTTTGCCTGTAAAGAATCATTCACGAGGGTGTTGTACAATGCGTTTTTTGTTTCGCGGATCTCGCCATCCAATCGGCGTATGGCCGACCGGTGCTGTTGTATCAACTTGTCGTAAGCCTGCACTTGTTTCTGATCAAAATGCAATCGTTCTATAATGATATCTGCCGGCCCTTCTCTTCCGGAGCGATCACGGGGAAGATGGCCGGGCCTTTCAAAAAAAAGCCATCCAAGTGCTGTCATATTGATGAGCAAAAGGCCTATCACTGCAATCTGCAATAGTTTCAGTTTACTCATGATATAGTTCATTTGAAGTTGATAACTGCATTCCCTGTATCATTTCCGTCAGCCCCTTAGAACTTTTATTGCCCGACTGCTGCATCAATACCGCGATGTTAAGCACAAGCAAAACTGCCGCCGCTGCAGCAAAAGCCCATTTCCATTGAAGGGGAATTACATTTCCATGAAGTGCATTCACTGCATTACGGATGCGGTTATCCATACCTGTTGGTACTTCCTGCCGCCTGATGCGCTTCAATTTTTCCAGCTCGTTTTCTATATTCATGATTTCCTTCTTTTACTTATACGAGATAAATTTTAAAATCCTTCGCCGCCATTTAATTTTTTTTGAAGAGAATTTTTTGCCCTTTGCAACAATGATTCCACAGCTTTGATACTGATATCCATGACCGCCGCCACCTCACGCTGCGAAAGATCCTCCATTTTCAACAGAAGCAAAACGCTTTTATGATTATCCGGAAGTTCGTTGATACACTTCAGCAGCCTGTTCAGCCGCTCTTTATCTTCTAACTCAATACCGGGATGAGTTGTTGCAGTTTTATCAAAATCAGGCTCGTTGCTGTTTTTTTTAAACAGGCTAACGATGAGGCCTAAACGCTTTTTAGTTTTTTTCGCCCTGGCGAAATCAATACATTGATGAACCGTTATTTTGCAGACCCAGGTTTTCAGAGAGGAGAGTATGCTGTCATGCGTGGAAAGTTGCTGATAGATCTTGATGAAAACCTCCTGCGTGATGTCTTCTGCATCGCCGGAATTTTGCACATAATTGACCGCAAGATTATACACGAGTTTCTTGTAAGCATTATACACTTCTTCAAAGCCGGGATTGCTATGCATCAATCAAAACAGGTTGCTGTGTTGTAAAAACCACACCGGGTGGCGTTTTGGTAAAAGCCAATATAGCTTTACTTTAGTAAAGATGCAAGCGGATAAATTTTTAGGGTAGTGATTATTTTATGCCGGTCAAAATTTGCGCTCCAAACCGGAATACCATTTGGCAAATGCATCCATTTTATCGCATGTGGCAGCGGATCTATCTCCGCCGGCCTGGCTTACAGGGCGATGGTTTTCATTGCAAATTGTTTTGGCACGATAAATTTAAGGAAAACTTCGTGGGTTATTTTGTTCCCATGTATTGTATGCGGTACCCTTTTTTGCCGATCACGATCCCTTTGCTGCCGGACTTGCTCATGAAATATCCAGCAGTAGCTAATCCTGCGGAAGTGGCCATCAATGCACCGCTGAATTTTTCCCGGTCCACAATATAGATCACGCCGCTGGCGAGTGTGAGTAAAATCCCACCGCCCAAAAGAGCTGCTCCGCTCCCGCTGACATTGAAATTCTTTTGTTCTTTTCCAAATGCTTTTATCTGGCGATAATCGTATGCATAACGAAAGCTGCCAACTGTATCGAGAATGAAAGTGCCGATGGTGGTGGGTATACGCTGAACGATGAATTCCTGCATGAAGATGGTATCGTGCTGTATCTTATTGATGCGCCCATTGCGGTAAGCTCCGCCGGTGGTGATAAATTCTATGTTGGAGCCTGCGAAAAAATTTTGTACGGTACGGTTCCTTTTTTTCAGCATGAAAAAATCTGAAGTTTGTGCATACACAAACGTGGTGAAAAAACAGGTGATGGAAAGTAATAGCAGCCTCAACATGATCATGGATGTTTTGTGGTATAAACTACCCCGATGATCAGCGCCACGCCGAAGATCAGGAAAAGCAGCCCGGATATTTTATTGACGATAGCGATGTTCTTGTCATCCAGTTTTTTCCGGAGTTTGCCGGCAAGGTGTATCTTCAGAAAATCCGCTGCGATATTCATTCCCAGGCAAATCGAAAAAGTCGCGATAATATATTCCACGGGTTTACCGGCAGAGTTGGTTGCCGCGGCAAGCCAGAGTGCGATCACACCAGGGTTTAATGTATTCAATAAAAATCCGGTGATGAATAAGCGGGCATGTGTAGAATTTGTGATGCGTACCCCTTCGTCAAGCTCGGCCTTGGAGTGATACTTTTTGAAGAAAAGATAATACACGCCAAGTGCGATGAGAAATATTCCGCCGGCAGAGCCGATCTGTATCTTGTAAGATTTAAGTGTTTCGAGCAGGGCGCCAAAAAGATTGGCGGTGATCACCCACAGAATATCGCTGAGCCAAACGCCGGAGATAAAATAAAAGGCACTCGCCAATCCATAATTTATCCTCAGCTTGATGATGGTAAAAATTACGGGGCCAACAGAAAACACCAATGCCATCCCCAATAAAAATCCAGAAATGATGGCTTGTGTCATTCAATAAGTTTTCAGCAAATTAAGAAGTTTTTTTTACCCCGGCGGCAAGGAATTGTTTCCATTCTTCCATCATTTTCCCTTTCACTACCCGTGGAAATTTATGCTGGCCTCCAACCTTTCCTTTCGACTCCATGAAATCCATGAAGACATGTTCGGGCAAAACGTGTACAGTCACCGCTTTCAGCGCATGTTTGCGCTCTACTTCATAATCATCGTTCAATATTTTCAACTTGGCATCGATCAACTCTGCCAGTTCTTTTTCATCTACTTTATCATCGGTACCTACAAACCATTCGTGTGCAAAGAAAGATCCATGCGGTACACCGGCAACGGTAAATTCGGGAATGGAAATGTTCAGTTCCGCAGAAGCCATTTCTATCGCACCATTCATATTATCTACACTCAGATGTTCTCCCACCAGGCTAAGGAAATGTTTGGTACGGCCGGTGATAATGATCTCATTTCTTTCTTTATCTACCAACCGCACGGTATCGCCGATGGCATAACGCCAGGCGCCTGCGTTTGTACTGATGAGAATTGAGTAATCTTTATTTTCTTCAATCTCATGGATCATGTACACTTCAGGGTCGTCGACCATATTTCCTTCGCTGTCGAAATTATTATCATCGAAAGGAACGAATTCAAAAAATATATTATTGTTCAGCGAAAGCTGCATACCACGCGTTTCCTGGCGGCTTTGGTAAGCCAGAAACCCTTCGCTGGCAAGATAAGTTTCGATGTATGTCAGCGGTTTTCCCAATAATTTTTCAAACCCTTTTTTATATGGTTCCATCGCAACGCCCCCATGTACATAAAAAGAAAGGTTAGGCCACATTTCGTGGATATTATTCAGTTTGTAACGTTCGATTATTTTTTCAATACACAATTGCAGCCATGCCGGCACACCAATGATGAAGCCGATATCCCAGTTGGGCGCATTCTCCACTACTTCCTCCAGTTTTTTGGACCAGTCTTTTTCACGGGCTATTTTTTTTCCTGGCTTGTAAAGGCCAAGGCCGAGAAACCAGAAGGGAATATTTTTTTGCTGAATGCCACTAAGGTCGCCTGCGTAATACGTAGGGCCTTTTTGCAATTGCGTGCTTCCTCCAAGCATAAGCCAACCTTTGCCAATAGCGCTCTTGTTAATCTTTTCGTAGCGGGTGAGGCTGAGCAATTGTTTGAAGCTGGTGATGGTATTGCTTCGTATCAGGTCTTTTGTAATGGGGATGTATTTGCTCGCTGCTTCACTGGTGCCGCTGCTGAGTGCAAAATATTTTATTACACCGGGCCAGCACACATCCGGGATCCCTTCCAGCGTCTTATACCACCAGTCGTTATATATTTTGCTGTAATTATATGTTGGAACCAATTGCTGAAACTTTTTGCCGGGGTGACGGCTAAGGAGTATCTCATCGAATTTGTACAGTTGCCCGAACTGTGTGAACCTTGCTTTACGCAACAGTTTTTTCAACACTTTTAATTGCTGCCGTCTTGCATCACTTACCGGGATATTCAAGGCACGGGCAATCGAGTTAGGAAGTTTAATGTCGAAAATGGCCATTAAGAAATAGTTATTTTAACAAATATAGGTAATGGATATGAACAATTGCAACCGTGTATCATTCCAACTCGTTATCTCTTAGAGAGTTTCAAGGACTGTACCATAAACAGCGAAGCGCAATAGCGTCTTCCGCCGTTGCGCTTGTATAAAACAGATTTTAGATCCGTGTTAGTGCCCATTCCTGAATACATACAATGCCAGGCGGGTATGATAAAGATCTGCCTTCAACATTACGTATACATCCTTCGAATAATCAAGCGTGATCGTTTTGCTGTAGTCGTCCGCTTTTTTCTCATCAACTTTCAGATCTTTACATGCGGTAAGGATAGCTACATATTTATCATATTCCTTCAGCAGGCCTTCCTGGTTAAACCTGTACCTGGAAGACATTTCGTAAAAATGATACCCGGTAGGCCTCCAGTTGAAATAAGGAGAATCAAAATCATCCATTGCCGGAAAACTATAATCCGTACCGGACTCAATATCGCCGGGCTTTTTGCCGTTCATTTTTTTCATCATTTTGCCCAACGACTTGTAAAAGTCCTTATCATCTGCTATATGGATAACAGGATAATTTTTGAAAATGATCGTACTGCTATGCGCAACAGAAATAGAAGAAATAGCCAGTAATGTGGCTAGTAAAATTTTTCTCATGTTGGTTTTGAATTTAAAATTAAAAGCGTCTACAATATACCGTTAGTTCCGCTATTTTCGTTACTGAATTTTCAAACCCGCTTCATTTTTTATATACATGGCGGGTGTGCCGCCGAGGTCGATCACTTTTCCTTTTACACAAATGATCTTGCCTTTTAATAACTCTTCGGGTTTATAACTGAAGTTGGGAATGTCTTCTTTTTTAATGAACACGGTAAATATCTGGTTGGGGAATTGTTTGTCAAGATTCAATAAAATATTCCCGGCCCTGCTGATGCGTGCGCCCACTACCGTGCCACATACATTGATCTCTTCGTTGCGGTTAGCGGATTCTTTTGCTACCAATGTGTTGAAATGATTTCGTGGTAATTTTTCCTGGGCAAGCGGTTCTACATCTGCCCCATTGGCTTGCGGCAACCAATCTTTCGCATTTTGCTGGCTCTCTACCTGGCTTTGCAACTCAGGCGATAATTTTGAAAAGAAATCAAGCCCGGTTTGTTTTTCGACTTCGTCTATCGTTACTGCAAAATTCTGCAATGGCTTTGTGATGGCTTCATTAGGCATGATAAAACCGATGCCCCTTTTATTCTGCACATCAACGATCACTTTAAAAAACTTTTTAGGTATGCTTACCTTATTTACTCCACGGGCGATGACAGGCAAACCATCTTCGAGGAAGGGGCCGGTAACTACGTAAAGTTGTGCTTTGGGATTGCGGTAAATATACCCACGGACCGCGTCTTCAAGGTCGCCCCATTTACCGCGGTTGAAATCGGCGAGCTGCGGCGACATGTTGGAATAAAAATAGGACTCAGATAAAGCCTTTCGCGACCAGCGAAAATCTGCTGATGGCGCCAGGTGGCCGCGGTCGAATCCAAACCCATCATAAACGACCACGCTATCGGTATTGATAGATTTTAAAAAGTAATCCGCTTCCACGGCACTTCCAGCTTTTACTGCTGAATCCACCCGAAAATCATTGGTACGAAAAACTACCCCGTTGATCACATCCGGGATGATGACATGAGCCACCCAACGTGCCTGCTTGAATTTAGGTGAAAAATCGAGGTAATAAGCAGCATGTTTGATCAACTCTTCACCGGGTTGTACGGCAGGAAGGCCGATATCCAGAAGATCGCCTTGTATCTTTTCCAGCTTCAACCCTTCCAGTTGCTCCAGCAATCCCTGGCGTTTCTTTTCCAGATCCGCCAGTTCGGAAGTGGTGGAATTTATTTTTTCGGAAACCGATTGTGCAGGTGTTATCGCGTAAGCAGAAACAAACGCGGCGAGCAGCAGTAATTTTTTCATCGACTTGTTTTTGGTGTAAACCACATAAAATCCTGTTGTTTTTATCAGGGATTTATGTGAAAATCCTCCTCACAAGTTACAGAGAAAAGATGTCAGTTGTTAGATACCAGATTTTAGCTCCTACTTACTTGTCTGCTGAAGATATCCGAATTAAAATGTATTGTCAGCCTGGGCTTGTCGAAGGCGAATTGGGTAATGCCTTCGACAAGTTCAGGTTGACATATTTTTTGGATTGTTTATACCTGAATCAGACCTTTTTCAGCTTCCATTTTCCTTTACGGAAAAGAATGAAAGACACGATGGCGATCATTGTTTCAGCGATCGGTATCGCAATGAATACACCAACCGGCCCAAATTCCAGCACTTTCGCAAGCGTGTATGCCAATGGTATCTGGAAAAACCAGAAGCAGAAAAGGTTTACGATCGTGGGAGTTTTGGTATCACCGGCACCATTAAAGGCATTGGCCATCACCATTCCTATTCCGTAAAAAATATAGCCTGCGCTGATGATCCTGAGTGCCTGAACAGCATATTTTGCCACTTCCGCTTCTTTAGTGAAAAAGTGGATGATCCAGGGTGCGCCAAATAGGAATATGAATGAAACCGCTCCCATGAACAGGGCGTTATATTTTGCTGTGCGATAAACCGCCTGCTCAGCTCTTTCGGGTTTTTGCGCTCCGAGATTTTGTCCCACCAACGTTGCCGCGGCATTACTCATTCCCCATGCGGGCAAAATGAAAAACACTACGATACGCAAGGCGATCTGGTAACCAGCAGAAGCTTCGCTATGACCGGTATCCGCCACCAGCCTTGCCAGTACGATCCAGCTACCTGAACCTATCAGGAATTGGACGGTTGCCGGCCACGCGATTGCTGCCAGAGAACGGATGATCGCCCAGTCGGGTGTAAGGTGCCTGACGGCAAACTTCACGATCCGTTTTCCATTGAAGAGGTGTAACAGTTGGTAAAGCACGCCGATACTTCTGCCTATAGTAGTAGCCAGTGCGGCGCCGGTAAGTCCAAAAGCCGGTACCGGCCCTAATCCCCGAATGAGGATCGGGCATAATATGATATTGCAAACACTGGCCAGGCAAAGGCTTTTGAGTGCCATCATTGCATCGCCTGCGCCCCGGAAAATACCATTGATGAGAAATAACAACATGATGACCATACTGCTTCCCATCATGATCCGGGTATAACCAGTGCCCGTTTCTATCGTAAGTTGCTCGGCGCCCATGAGGCGCAGGATATCCGATGCGAATATTACACCGGGAATACTGATTGCGGCAGTGATTGCAACTGATACTATGATGGCCTGCATACCCGCTTTGGATGCGGCATCCGCGTTCTTTTCACCCACCCTTCTTGCAACGATGGCCGTTGTGGCCATGGCAACGCCAATGGCGAGTGAATAAATGATGGTCATGACCGATTCGGTGAGCCCAACGGTAGACGTGGCATGTTTTCCAAGATGGCTCACAAAAAATATATCCACGAGTGCGAACACACTTTCCATGATCATTTCGAGCATCATAGGTATGGCCAGCAGTATAACTGCACGCCGGATGCTGCCGGTGGTATAATCCTGCTCCTGCCCGTTGAGCGATTGTTTGATAAGATTGAAAATATTCGTAGTACGGCTATTCGTCGTTTGTATAGATGACATTACTGTTTTGTTTAAATAAAAATGAATACAGGGATACCTGCGGAATTCCGCTTGTAAAATTTGACTTAAAGAGATGGTTTTTGAAATGGCAAAAACCTTAACAGATGTTCATATGCCCTACTATTTTGAAGACTGCAAAGATGTAAAAAAAAATTAATTGGAGGAAAAAGAATTAACGGACCGCATTATCTATCGCTGACTGGCGAAGCTGCTGCATTTGCGCCAGGCCTTTTTTTGTAGCAAGATCAATATTTCTTTGCGGGATATCATCCACATCCGGATAGCTTTCAATTGCCTTGGTAACGCTGGCTTCCCGAAGCAGGTGAAACATCGGGTATGGGGACCGATTGGTATAATTAGCCGGATCGTCATTGCTTGCCCCGGCAAAAAGATAAGCCGGGTGAAAGCTGGCAATCTGGTAAACACCTTCGAAGCCCTCCTCTTCCAGCAATGCTTCAGCAAGGTCCAATAATTGTAAGTATACGGTAAAAGATGCTGCGCCTGAAGGCAGTATCAAAAGGGACGTTTCTATTTCGGGGTCATTCTTCATCAGTTCAAACAATTTTGCCAGTGCTTCAAGAAAAGCCTGCTTTCCGGTAGCTTCCACAACTTCATAATGGATGGTACCGCGTTTGATCTCTCTTCCTGCAAAGGGACAAAAATTACACCCGATGACCACATCGATGATCCATTGCTTCGTTTGCGCTATGATAATTTCGGTGTCTGCCATGGTTATATGATACTGATGTAAAGTTCCTCCACTTTTTTTCTTGCCCACGGGGTCTTGCGTAAAAAAGTAAGGCTGGATTTTATACTCGGGTTACTGTTGAAGCTGTTGATCCGGATGATCTTTCCAAGTTCTTCCCAGCCAAAATGGGCTACCAGTTCAGTTAAGATGAACTCCAGTGTTTTGCCGTGAAGCGGATCGTTGGAAGGCATTGTTTTTGTGCAAAGGTAGGGGTTACCACAGAGTTGCGCAGGGGTAAACACAGAGTTGCACAAAGTTTTCATTTATAATTGTGTCACTCTCCGAAACTCTGTGATTTAACTTTGTGAACCTCTGTGGTTTTTCACTAAATTGTTATTATGAAAACACTTCTTGTAGTACGCCATGCAAAAAGCAGCTGGGCCAATATCGGCGAAGCGGATTTTGACCGCTCGCTCAATGATCGTGGAAAACGGGACGCCCCGGATATGGCCATGCGTCTGGTCAATAAAAAGATCAGGATCGATGCATTTATCAGCAGTCCGGCAAAGCGGGCGAAGATGACCTGTGAAGCTTTTTGCAGCGTATATCAGCGGGATAAATCCGAAATCGTTTTCGTAGATAAATTGTATCATGCGCCCAGCCACGTTTTTTACCTGGTGATCGATGAACTTGAGACGGATGCGGATACGATCGCCATTTTTGCGCACAATGGCGGCATCACTGATTTTGTGAATACACTCTGCGAAAACGCCTCTACGGATAATATGCCCACATGTGCCGTGTTTGCGGTGCAGGCTGATATTGAGAGTTGGAAAGATTTTGGGAATGCGAAAAGAAAGTTTTTGTTTATGGATTATCCGAAGAACAATTAAGAATGTAGGCGTAGTGGTAGCCATAAAGAAACGAAGTAAGAAAGTATCACTAAGATTATTTATTCTATTCACCTTCGTGAAACTTGAGTCTTGGTGCCTTAGTGGTTATAAATATTTTTTAAAATAGATGACAGTTGTATTGGGGTTATGGTAGTAAGCGGGGATTTCCTCGAATCCGGATTTTTTGTAGAGGTTCATGGCAGGTATCATGGTGCTTAAGGTATCCAACACCAATGAAGTGTAGTTGTACTCCTTCGCGATTTCCAACGATCTTTTTACTAGTTCACTGGCGATCCCTTTTCCCTGTTGATCGGGTTTTACATACATACGTTTCATTTCGGCCGTTTGTTCATCCAATCTTCGAATGCCTACACAGGCAATATATGCTTCTCCGTCTTTGCATAAAATGATCCCGCCTTTGGGGAAGCTGTACATTTCCCTTAGGCCGGATAGTTCTTCTTCAAAATGCTGAAACGATAGATCGATGTTGAGCCAGGTGGCATATTCTTTAAACAGGTCAGCCGCTGCCGAATAATCCTCTTGTGTTGTTGCGGTGATGTAAGTAAGCATTAAATTGTTTTATGCAAGATAAAATACTTTTGGGATGAGTTTTTATTAATTGCCCCGGGCTTCAGCCCGGGGCAATTAATAAAAAAAACCGTCCTTAGAAAAAGACGGTTTTTAATACTTAATAACCCAACTAAAAAATATATGATAAGTTCCGGAAGGCTATTATGAGCCCTGGTTCTCTTTGATCTTTTCCCTGATCTTGGTTTCGATCTCGTCGCTCAGCGTAGGATTATCAATCATCAGTTGTTTAACTGCTTCGCGGCCCTGGCCAAGTTTGTCGCCATTGTAGCTGAACCAGCTACCGCTTTTTTGTACGATGCCGAGTTCAACGCCCATATCGATGATCTCACCGGCTTTGGAAATACCTTCGCCGTAGATGATATCAAATTCTGCCTGGCGGAATGGCGGCGCCACTTTATTTTTCACCACTTTAACCTTGATGTGGTTACCTACCACTTCGTCGCCATCTTTGATCTGTGTCTGCCTGCGGATATCCAGCCTTACGGAAGCATAGAATTTAAGTGCATTACCACCAGTGGTTGTTTCAGGGTTACCGAACATTACACCGATCTTCTCACGCAGCTGGTTGATGAAAATACAGCAGCTGTTTGTTTTAGAAATTGTAGCCGTTAGTTTACGTAAAGCCTGGCTCATCAATCTTGCCTGAAGCCCCATCTTGCTATCGCCCATTTCACCTTCGAGCTCTCCTTTTGGTACCAATGCGGCTACTGAATCTATCACCACCACATCCAATGCTCCGGAAAGGATCAGCCTGTCGGCAATTTCCAATGCCTGTTCGCCATAATCCGGCTGAGATATCAATAGGTTGTCTATATCAACTCCTAATTTTTGAGCATAATTGCTATCAAATGCGTGTTCTGCATCAATGAATGCACACATACCGCCTTTCTTTTGTGCTTCTGCTATCACGTGAATGGCCAGGGTTGTTTTACCGGAAGATTCCGGGCCGTATATTTCAACCACCCTTCCTTTTGGTAAACCACCAATGCCCAGTGCCATATCCAGTCCGATAGAGCCTGTAGAAATCGCTTCCTGCTCAGTAACACCTTTATCGCTCATCATCATTACCGATCCTTTGCCGAAATCTTTGTCGATCTTATCCATCGTCAATTTCAGCGCCTTAAATTTTTCTGACTTTTCTGTGTTGCTACTCATTGTTTTGTTTTTTAGTGATGTATCTGTTTTTGCTTGTAAATTTATGTGGAAACAAATGTAAAACTATATTTTGAATTAAACTAACATATTTAGCATTTATTTTGATAATTTTTTTAGTTTTATTTTTTCGGGCAAAAAAAAGCCCATTCCGAAGAATCGGAACGGGAGTGTGTTCAAGCATGAGAATAAATAAGTTGTTTTCAAAGTTCCCCGAAGATCTCGGGGCAGGACTGCAAACGGGCCTATGTAATAAGGTTGATTAATTTCTGATACAAAGAGAATGAAAATTAATTCCTCCGACAATACCCTAAAGTGGGTAATTTTTTTACCCTATTTAAAAAAATTAAAAAGTCGGTAAGTCAATGCTTCTTTAAGAAATGATATAAAATTTTTATTTGTATAAATATCATGCGTTGTAAATATCGCGTTGCGTTTTATTATAACTTTAAAAACATCTTTTACCAAACAACTGAGCCATAATGAACAGTCCTGAAAAATCCGGTATCGGCAAGATCATCTTTTCTTCATCGCTGGGTACGCTGATAGAGTGGTACGACTTTTACATTTTCGGCAGCCTGGCTACCGTCATCTCACAACAATTTTTTCCCGAAGGGCAAGGCACAGCGGCACTGCTTTCCACGCTGGCGATATTTGCGGCAGGCTTTATCGTGCGGCCATTTGGCGCATTGGTATTCGGCCGCATCGGGGATCTCATCGGTCGCAAGTATACTTTTTTATTGACACTGGTATTGATGGGTGGTTCCACATTTCTCATCGGCCTTATTCCGGGTTATAAAACTATCGGTATGCTGGCCCCAATACTTGTATTGTTGCTTCGGCTGGTACAGGGACTGGCGCTCGGTGGCGAATATGGTGGTGCTGCAACGTACGTTGCAGAGCATGCGCCTCCCGGCAAAAGAGGATATTACACCAGCTGGATCCAAACCACAGCAACACTCGGATTGTTTGTTTCCCTTGGCGTGATCCTGCTCACAAAAAGCAGCATGAGCAACGAGGCTTTCAATGCTGAATGGGGCGGATGGCGTTATCCGTTTTGGGTAAGCATCTTACTGGTAGTGGTATCTATATATATACGGATGAAGATGAGTGAGTCGCCGATATTCGCGAAGCTGAAAAGCGAAGGGAAGACATCCAAAAATCCGCTGAAAGAAAGTTTTGGCCACAAGGCAAACCTGAAAATGGTGCTGCTGGCATTATTTGGTGCCGTAATGGGACAGGGGGTGATATGGTATACCGGGCAATTTTATGCACAAAGTTTTTTGGAAAATGTAGTGAAGATAGAGTTTGCACAAAACCGCGAGATCGTGCTTTGGGCGATCGGATTGGCAACGCCTTTCTTTCTGGTATTCGGTGCGTTGAGCGATAAGATAGGAAGGAAATGGATCATGCTGACCGGGATGTTGCTGGGGGTGCTATTTTACCGGCCGATTTTCGGGACGTTATTGAAAGATGCGGATGGGTACAAATTAATGAAAGAAAACACACAGTTTATAAAAGAAGAGGTGAAAGTAGTCCCATACAAACAAGATTCTGTATTAAAAGTTTATTCGTTTTATGAAGATCCCGGGGGCGCAAAATTTACGCGATTATTGACTGATACTTTTTCGGGAAACAGATATGCAGTAGACGTCAATAAAATTATTGCAGCGAACGAAAAAGCGACTTTTATTGATAAAGTGCTCCCCTTCTCTCTGAAATGGAAATTCATTTTCCTGGTTTGGGTCATGATCATTTTTGTAACGATGGTGTACGGCCCCATCGCGGCATTTTTAGTAGAATTATTTCCTACAAAAATCCGCTATACATCGATGAGTTTGCCATACCATATCGGCAATGGCGTCTTCGGCGGATTGGTGCCATTCATTGCTACACTGATCACCACGTTCAAAGGATCAACGCCTTTGTCGGGGCTGTGGTACCCGATCGGCGTGGCGGCAGTTTGTTTTGTGATAGGAGCGATCTATTTAAGTAATAAGAGGGATGAGAATGTGATGGATTGATTTTTTTGATTACACGAATTAAAGCGGGTTATACGAATTAGCGGAACAGAAAAATACCGGATGTCATCCTGAGCTTGTCGAAGGATATTTCAAACGTATTACACAGCCCTTCGACAAGCTCAGGGTGACATACTAAAAAATATAAAATTATGAATAATCTAAAAAAATACCTCGGCATCATCTGGATCCTGCTTGGTCCCGTGGCCATCATTTTTATGATCCTGCAGGCGATTGAAAAAGTGGGGCTGGCAAATAGTAAAGCAGCGGCTATCGCTGATGCTGCATCGCGGTCTGCCGCTACAGGTGAAGCGCATAACACATTGCTTCAATGGAGCATCATCATCATCATTTTTGTCCCGATCGCCATAGGCATGGTGATATTCGGGAAATATTGTTTAAGTGGGGAATACAATAGGCTTCCGGAGTCGAGTATGGAGATCTGAGTGAAGAAATGTATGATGTATGATTTCTTCAGGTTGAAAATATATAAAAAAAACTGAAGGTCGTTTCATCCGAAAGACATCATACATCTCACATCATACATCATACATTTTTCTCTTCCTTTTCTTCTTTCAGTATCTCGTGTTTGTATTGATATTTCAAATGGTCGTAAAACGAATGTTTGTCTATCAACACCGATACGAGGCTTGCTACCAACCCCGCCAGCATCAGGTGAAAGATCACATTGTGGCGATCGGTCATTTCCAAAACCAAAATTGCAGAAGTAAATGGTGTGCGGGTGACGCCGGTTAAAAAGCCTACCATGCCGCAAAGTATCATCAGGTTGCTATCGGTGGGCGACAGGGCAAACCATCCCGACATTACCGAGCCGATGCTCGCTCCTGCACTCAACGCCGGCGCAAACACACCTCCTGCTCCTCCGGAAGTAAAGGAAATGATAGGGCCAAATATGCGCAGGAACGGTGTATACCAGCTTACATGCTTATCCGCGGTAAAAAGAGTCTGATTCATGATCTCTTTGCCCGAACCGAATACATTTTCGTTGATAAAATAAGCCAGAGTAGCCAATATCAACCCGGCAATGATGGCAAAAAAGACAGGGCTGTATTTATATTTAAACCTCGATTTCCATTTGAAAACCCCGAGTATCAGTTTTGCCATAGCGCTGCCACAAAGGCCTGTGATAATGGCAACCGGTACCAGTATCAGGAACATCCAGGAAGATAAATGCTGGACATCAGGATACCCGAGATAAAGATAGGGGCCAAGAATAGCCTGTGCAGTAAGCCCCGCAATGATCACCGCCGTAAACAACGCTGTTTTAAAATAGCTGATATGTGTCTTTGTCAATTCTTCTACGGCAAAAACAATTCCCCCGAGCGGGGTATTGAAAGCTGCTGCCAACCCTGCTGCGGCACCGGTCATGATCATATTTCGTTTGGAGACTTTAGGCCACCAGGCGGGCAGCCATTCATTTATTTTACGGAAGATAGATCCTGCGATCTGGATGGTTGGCCCTTCTCTGCCGATCACCCCGCCGCCTACCACCATCACCAAACTGGAAACTATTTTCACCACTACAACCCGCAGGCTGAGCAACTTGTTGATCTTATGATGTTCTTTCGGGTTAGCCAGTTCTATAGCCGCCATCACTTGCGGAATACCGCTTCCACGGGCATATGGTGAATATTTTTTTACCAGCCACCACGATAATAAAAAACAAAACGGGGTAATGAGAAAAAACAGCCAGGCACCATGATGAAAAATATAGGCGGTTCCTTTTTCTGCTACCGCAAATAATTTAGCATACCCAACGGCCACCAGGCCAGTAACCAGCGAGCCGATCCAAAAAGGAAGCGCTTGTAACAGATTGTGTTTTAACCGTTCGCTTTTTATCCTGTCGAATGAACTTTTGAGTTGTAGCCTGATCTTAGTAAAAAAGACATTTGCCATATTGATGATGGTTTGCAGAACCTGTAAAGCCCGGCTTAAAATGAACGTGGCCGAAAGATGAGAATATTTGCAAAGATAAGAATGATGACTTTTGGCAGCTTCATTAATATTATTTACAACTACGGCCCCTCATATTAATGAGGAGCCGTATATACTATTTTATAATTGACACTCTTTCAATAATTGAAAGTCTTTCAAACAGAAAGAGATCATATGTCTTAGATCATAGATTAAAGATTATCATATTCATACAATGGGTCGATCTTCGATTCTGAATCCATTTCACATACCGGCTTGATGATACCATCCGTCAATCCGTACACCCAGCCGTGCAATTGCGGGCGCTTGTTCTTTTTCCATGCCTGCTGTATTATGGAGGTTTTCGCCAGGTTGAATACCTGCTCGATCACATTCAGTTCTACCATCTTGTTCACCCTTTCTTCTTCTGTAGGGAGTACATCTACCACATCGCGTTGATGGCGGTAAGTATCCTTGATCTCTTTCAGCCAATGGTTGATGATGCCGTAGTGATGATTTTGCATCGCCGCTTTCACGCCGCCGCAACCATAGTGCCCGCACACGATCACGTGCTCCACACCCAGTACCTCCACGGCATACTGCAATACGCTCAGCATATTGATATCGGTGTTCACCACCAGGTTGGCGATGTTGCGGTGTACGAATATTTCGCCGGGTTCTGTTCCGGTGATCTTATCTGCCGGTACGCGGCTATCGGCGCAGCCGATCCACAAAAACTTTGGTGTTTGTTGAGCCGCAAGGCGCTTGAAAAATTCAGGGTCATTCGTGTTTTGCTCAGATGCCCATGCCTTGTTTTCTAAAAGTAACTTTTCGTAAGCTTGCATATTTGAATTGTTTTATTGATTAATGGTAAAATTGTTTTGATAACAAGTGGCGGGTTTGCTGTTACGGTTTGCCCGCCTCCTTATTTCTTATTCCTTATTTCTTATTCCTTATTTCTTATTCCTTATTTCTTGTTCCTTATTCCTTATTTCTAATGAGCAGAATCGTCTACATTAAAATGTTTCACTTCCACCAGCTGGTGTGATTCGTTGTACATGCTTTTGTTGAGTGTAACATCGATGTTTTTCAAGGATGCGTGTGCTGTAAATTCATTGATCGTTTCGATGATATCCTTGTCGATGAATTCCGCTTTTGTCAGATCGATCATCAGCTTCGAATCCTTCGGAATGCTTTCCAGTTCCTTTTTCAACTTTGGCTTGCTGAAAAATGAAATGTCTTTCCTCAGCCTGATCAGGTAATAATCCTTGTCTTTTACTGTAAAGATCGCTGTGCGGAAATTGCCGCGGATGATATAGAATATCCCTGTGGCGATACCGATCAACACACCTTTCAACAGATCTATCCCTACGATAGCGATGATGGTTACGATGAAGGGGATGAACTGGTCCCAGCCGCGTTTGTAATAATCTACAAACAGGGTGATCTTTGCGAGCTTGTACCCGGTAAATACCAGGATGGCAGCCAGTGCCGCCAGCGGGATCATGTTGAGCAGGTTCGGTACAAAAAACACGCACAACAGGATCAAGACACCGTGTGTGATGGTACTCATTTTTGTTCTGGCCCCTGCATTCACATTGGCGCTGCTTCGTACGATCACGCTTGTTACAGGCAGGCCGCCCAGCAAACCGCTGACGATATTACCCGTTCCCTGTGCTATCAGTTCCCTGTTGGCGGGGGTAGCTCTTTTCAGCGGATCGAGTTTGTCTACCGCTTCGATACCCAGCAAGGTTTCAAGTGATGCTACCAGCGCCAGTGTTACTGCAGTGATCCACACATTCGGGTTGGTGATGGCCGACCAATCGGGCAATTTGAAGAAAGAGAAGAATTCTGCCGCACTTCCTGCTACCGGAATGCTTACCAATTGCGCTTCTTTGGCTGTGAGTTTGTGATCCAGGTCTCCCAGGAAGAGATTGATGCACACACCCAGCAACACTACCACAAGCGGCCCGCTGAGGATGTTGAAGATCTTCTGTTTTTTCATCCACTTTGTTTCAAAACCGATGAGCACGAATATGCCGATCACACTGATGAGTACCGCGATAGGGGTCAGATGGTTCAACGAATTAAGCACAGAAGAAAAAGTATTCTCGCCTGAAGCTTCAATGAAGGTTTCGTCTCCTTCGAAGCTCGTTTTGTATCCTACCAGGTAGGGTATCTGTTTAAGGATAAGGATGATACCGATGGCGGCGAGCATACCTTTGATCACGCTGTTCGGAACGTAATCCCCTATTACGCCGAGCTTGAAGATCCCCATGACGATCTGCAGGACACCGGCCAGAACCACTGCCAGGAAAAATGCTTCGATCACCGGCATTTTTAAGATGGCTGCCGCAACGATGGCGGTAAGCCCGGCGGCCGGACCACTCACGCTCAACTGGCTTTTACTGATAAGGCCTACTACGATACCACCCGTCATTCCGGCGATGAGCCCGGTAAATGGCGGAGCACCGCTGGCAACTGCCACCCCCAGGCAAAGCGGTACGGCCACAAGGAATACAACTATTGATGCAGGCAGATCTGAGCCTACACCCTGAAAATATTTTTTCATTATTATGCTTTAGTAAATTAACAGGAAATACAAGGCATGACAATGCAGGCCCTGAACAAGAAGTACCGTCAATTAAGCATTTGGAGGGGGAGCGATGATATCAGTGATCGGCGGGGTATGCAAAGCCGTTTTCCTGCTGGAAAAATTTTCAGCTTCTACATAGATGGCATCGGGGGAAAGATTGAAAAAGATGAGGTCTTTTCCAGGTTCGGTCGACTTTGATTTTTCGATCCCCTTTTTACATACTTCTTCCTCTACAAACTGGCCATCAAACAAACACTTACCCATTTGCTTGATAGGCAAAAACTGTATGCTGATAATAAGAAGGAATAGTATAGTAAAAAATTTTCTCATCAGAGTGAGGCAAAAATAAGGAATAAGGAATAAAAAATAAGGAATATGGAAGTTTGAACACTAAATTTAACGTTCGTATACTTTCTTATCCCTTATTTCTTATTTCTTATTCCTTATTCCTTATTCCTTATTCCTTATTTTTCGTTTAAATATTTAAACCGCCACAGGCACTGATAGTCTGGCCAGTTATGTAACTGCTCAGATCGCTGGCAAGGAACAAGGTCACGTTCGCGATATCTTCCGCGCTGGCAAATCTTCCCAGTGGAATACCCGCTTTATATTTTTCGGCACCTTCGCCTTCTTTTAGGTAGCTCGTCATGTCTGTTTCTACAAATCCCGGTGCGATGGCATTGCTGCGGATATTGCGGCTGCCGAGTTCTTTGGCCACGCTTTTGGTAAAACCGATAATACCGGCTTTGCTGGCCGCATAGCTGCTTTGGCCGGCGTTACCCATTTCTCCGATCACACTGCTCATGTTGATGATGCTGCCGGCTTTAGCTTTCATCATCGGCCTGATCACCTGTTTAGTCATGTTGAAAACACTTTTCAGGTTTACGTTCATCACTTCATCCCACTGCTCCGGGGTCATGCGGAGGAGCAGATTATCCTTGGAAATACCTGCGTTGTTAACACAGATATCGATCTTGCCAAACTCTTTCAATACGTCATTAACAAATGCTTCGCTTGCCGCAAAATCAGCCGCGTTGGTTTTGTACCCTTTTACCACCACACCGTTTACATTCAGCTTCTGCTCGATAGCCGCCGCTTTTTCCGCACTGCTATCGCTTACATAACTGAAAGCTACTTTTGCGCCATGCTCCGCAAATTTATAGACGATAGCTTCTCCGATACCACGGGCTGCTCCGGTTACGATCGCTACTTTTCCTTCTAATAACATATCTTGATTTTTGAGTTGAATGATTCGGACAAATGTAATAATTCCTGATGGTATTTTAAATTGTTTGCCCACGCCACGGGCACAGACCTGCAAGATTAAAATTTAAAGATCGGCAGATCGTTTTTCTTCTTTTGAATGGTTCCAGACACGATCACATCTTTTCCTTTTTTATTGACCTGTATGGTCATCCGCGAAATATTCGAAAACAATTTATTCAGTCCATCTGGCACCGATTTCCACATGGCGGGCGTAATGTCATCCAGCACCAATTGTTGAAAGAACAGGCAACTGATTTCTTTTGCACCGGCAGCCGGCTGATAATTGATGGCACGGATGCTTAATTGTGTATCGCTCAGCTGCCTCACATATGAGCTCACCAATGGCATCGGCCTGAAAAGTGCGCCTTTATCCGTTTCTTCCAGCAAATCGTTTTGTTGAAAATAACGATAAATATTTTTTACGCTGTCTCCTGAAATGCTGAAGTCAAATGCCGGCTCGCTCACTTTGTTCATCACTTTTTTTTCCACCCGGTTGAAGTCTTCATCCATTTCATAAGTGATAGCTGAATCGGTACGGGACAAAATCCCTTTCAGGTCGAAATTATAAAAACGTTTACCGGCAAGGAATACAGAATCCATATCGATATTGGCCACACGTTTTATTTTTTGTTTTGTGCTGTCGCTCACCAGCAACGAATAGGCCGCAGCTGTAGGTTGTACAAACCCGATGCAGTAGAAAGATCTTTGCTGGCAGGTGAGGTTCATTTCTTCGGGAAGATATTCCGCCCTGGGCGTGAATTTGCCGTCAACGACAATTTTATTCTTGTCGAAATTCGCCGTGACAATCCCATCGCTTTCAAATAAGTTCCCCGCATTTATCTGCAGGGCCAGATGGCTTTTTGCATTGATCGCTTTACGGATCATCTCATCTGGCGCAAATTCTTTTGTTACAAATAATTCACCGGCAGCCTGCTTAAACCCTGTCCGGTATTTTTCAGAAGAATTTCCAAGTAATATTCTTTTGCCATTTTTCAGTACGCGAAGTTTTCCGCTTACATATTCATTGTTGCCGCTTTTTACAAAATGATATTGCTGCAGTCCGTTTTGAAAATCTTCTTCATCACCAATATCCAGCGCCAGGAACCACGCGCCGGCAGGTTGACCTTTTATATGAAATGCCATCACATAATCGGGTATATCAATCATGTCTTTGAGCCGTACTTCTTTTTTCTTTTTTGAAAAAATGCTTCCAACCTTCCATTGACCGGGTGTGGTAATGGCGTTCCAGATGATGGTGTTGGTGATACGTTTTACATCGAGCATGAGTATGCCGTCCGCATTTTTTGGCACCATTTCGCGGCTATACGTTTTGTAAAAAAGGCGATATAACCCCAGATGGCCAATGCCAACAAGACCAGCAAAAGCCATTTTCTTTTTTTCATCTTAATCCACACGGTTTACTTTTCCCTGTTTGTCTTTTTCAATAATGTCGTTGATAGAATCGATCATGTTAAAGAAGAACTCAAGGCTATTGTTGTGCTTGCCTTTAATGTCCATCGTGGTGGTGCTTTGTATTATCCCGTCTTTGATAGCGCTTTCCATACGCATGTCGCCAATGTTATCGATCAGGTAATCGGTGACCTTTTTATTAACTGTAGTGGTGAATTCCCCGCTCAGTTTTTCAAGCATTCTCGACGAATTCAGTTTCATCGAATAGTTATTGTTGAGGATGGATCTTTTTGTTTCATTATCCAACGTAAACCCTTTATTGGCTAATGTCATGTCCACTACTTCCTTCGAAGTTGTCACCAGCGCCTTTCCATCTTTTACCATGAAATAAAGATTGCCAACGATATCAGCACTATCGGTTACAAACTCGTAATATCCTCCCCTGTCGAAATATTTATAGTGTTCTTTTTCTGCATATTTCAATGGCAATTTAGCCAGCTTCTGCATGAACCCTTCTTTTTTTGTTTCCATCACAAAAGTGAAGTCGGGCGAAATTTCTTTCCTTATACCTTTTGTTGTAGTCTGGTTATACTCGCTGTCGTAACTGTAATCGGTGAACGTTACATTTTTCGTTTTAAGATCATGCATCACAAAAAGGAAATTACCGGGCGATAATTCCGCCAACGCTTTTTCGTCGATCGCAATTTCCAATAGATCAATATAAATATCCACGATATCGGCGTAATCACGCATGTAGCGGTTATCGGAAAGATATTGCCTGAGCAGGCGATAATAATAATTGGCCATCGCCTCGGTATTGATGCTCATGGATAGATAACCGATGTTGCCGGGATTCACAAATCCTGCGAGGTTGGGGTTTTGTTTGCTGTTCATTACTGATTGTCCGAGAGCTGACAATTCTTTATCTGCAGAAAATGTTTTTTGCTCCGCACGGATCTTATCTTTTTCAAAATAAATATTCGTAGCTGCGCTAAAGCTTGCAATACTGTCTTTGCTCAATGTTGCAGGATTTCCAAACGGCCCATAAGCTCCCTTGGAAAAAAACATCAGGTACTTCGTCAAAAAATCACTGGAGTTCATCCAGATGCTTACATGTGCGGCAGGGTCGATGAGTTTTTTATAAGATGCGTCATCGCCGATGGATGCGGTATTTCCTGCAAAAACATTTTTTGCGAGCGACAAAGCAAGGTCGTGCTGCACCTGCCGTTTCCTGATCTCCTGCTTTTGATACCAGAGTTCGCGTTGAAGCGTTTCGATACTATCTTCCGCCGACATATAAATATCTTCTTTGATCTCTTCTGTATATTCACCCACTTTATCTTCCGGGGTTGGGTTCGGCATTTTTTTCCTTGGCTTAAGTTTAACCTTACTTTTTTTGGCCGCAGGAGGAGTTGCTTTTTTCTTTGCCGGTGGCTGCTGCTGAAAACTTGTCCGGATGATGGTTGTTTTCACCGGCCTCTTTGTCGGTTTTCTATGTGGCGGAGGTGGAGGTGGTGGTGGAATGATATCAACTGCCGTATCCGTTACAACTATCGCTGTATCAGCCTGGCTATATTTCCAGCTGTAATAATTCTGCCGGTCGTCGTAATTCACTGTCGCGATCATCGCGATCTTGTCGTTCAAAGCCACATAGGTTTCGTCGGAAAGAGAGATGAACCGGAAGCCATTCTGTATTTCAGCCGGAGCTGTTTTTTTGGAAGCCGAGGCATTGATGAAGTGCATGAACTTATTGGTATCATCGAGGTGTACGAGTGTAACAAAACTTCTCGTGCTGTCTTCGAGATTTACATATTGGTAGCTGTCAGATAAGAAGTCGATGCCGGTATTCTGAAGCGAGGTCAGCGTATCCATTTTGAGCATTTTGAAAAACTCATTGCGGATGAAGCCATAAGTATCCAGCTTTTGGAGCGGAACGCTTTTGCCGAAATTATCTTTGGAATATTTGATGACCGCGGTAGCATTTACCGGAACCCTGGTCAGCAGATCCTGCGCAAAGCTTACGGTTACAAGGCTGCAGGAAAAAGAAAGGGCGAGGAAAATTTTTTTCATGTCTGTTATTTGGTAATGGTGATCTTATTTTCGATTGATTTCTTATTGGTGATGATGTCCAGCACATTCAGCTTCAGCATCACTGCTTTTTTGCTCGGCGACACGTTGGCATCTTTATTGGAAACCTGCGATACGGGTTTTTCAAATTTATAGATTGCCGTGTAATTTGCCCCGGAAAAAATTTCCTTATCGGCATTGCTCATCTTGTTATAATCCTCCCTGAACTGAAATTTATTGAGCCTGGAAAACACGTTGGTAGCCGCATCCAGGTCAAAACTCTTTTCGATCTTCTGTTTTCCTTTTTCTTTGTCGTTGATGTTTTTAACGACGGTATTCAGTTGCGCCACTTTGCTGAAATCGCAGGTTAGCGTAGCGATGTAATTGGTAAAATCAAGATTCGTTTTCACGTTGCTGATGCCTGCTGTGCCTGCGATCGTTTTTTCTATCGCCGCTAATTTTTCGGTGATCTCCGCTTTGGTGGGCACATCATGGCCGTTCACCGTTTTCATTTTCATGATGGAGTTCACACGGGTCTTGCTTTTGCTCAGATTGATCACCAGCTGGAAATTTCCGGAGCCGTCGTTTTTGATGAATACCTGTTCGATAATTTCAAAGCAGCTTTGAAATAAGAGGAGGCAAGAGAAGAGTAAGATGTAGGCGCTTTTTTTCATGCTACGGTAATTGTAGCAAAACTAGGGGTTTATCTGATTGAAAAATATAAGTATATCTTTCAGAATAACGGTTTTGTTATGGCATCTGTATCTAAATGAGCTATTCACTCCACGGCCGTTGGGCCGAACGTTTGCGCCGGCGCTGCACCCACTGGTTTGGTATGGATATCGCTTCGCATCCATACCAATTTCGCCTGCGGCGAAAGCCCACCGGGCGAAGGCGCCCCTGCAAACAATGATAGTTTGTGCGGAGGGACAGTAGTATGAAGAACTATCTAAAAAACAAAACGTCATTTTACCGAACGTCGTTGCTTATATAAATGCGGAGTTTACTTTGTTCATATGTTGGTCATAGCGGCGGGCGCCTTTTTTGTTTCTTTTTTGCTTCGCCAAAAAAGAAAAATATTCACTATGCCATTTCCTTCATCGCCAAAATCTCCTCAATGATCTTGCGGTCATTGCTCAACCGCGGCACTTTGTGCTGACCACCGATCTTGCCCTTGCTTTGCAGCCAGCTGGCAAAAATGCCTTTGGGTAAAATATGTACTTTAGGAAGGCTGAGTGCGATACTATTGTAGCGTTTGGCTTCGTAATCGCTGTTGACGCTTTTTAAAGCGCTATCAAGTTCGTAAGTAAATTGTTCGAGGTCGGATGGTGGCTGATCAAATTCTATCAGCCATTCGTGGCAGCCATTCCGTCCTTCGCTGAAGTAAACCGGCGCTGCTGTGTAATCATTGACCACGCTACCGGTACGTGCGCAGGCTTGTGCAATGGCATGATCGCTATTGTCTACGATCACTTCTTCTCCGAATGTGTTGATATAGTGCTTGAGCCTGCCACTGACTTTTAGCTGGTATGGATTAAGCGAAGTGAATTGTACGGTATCACCAACAAGATATCGCCAGAGCCCGCCGGTTGTGCTGATCACCAGTGCGTAATTTTTATTGAGTTGTACTTCTTTCAGTCCGACCGTTTGTGGCTTTTCTTTTCCGTATTCTTCCACTGGCATGAACTCGTAAAAGATCCCATGCTCGGTATATAAGGTCATGCCTTCGTCTTCGGGATGTTCCTGTGCCGCAAAAAAGCCTTCACTGGCGTTATATACTTCAAGGTAATTGATCGGCTTGCCGATAATTTTTTCAAACTGCTCACGGTAAGGCACAAACGAAACTCCGCCATTGATGTACAACTCAAGATTGGGCCATACTTCGGCGATGGTTTGCTTGTTCTTTATCTCAAGGATTCTTTTGAGCAGGATCAACGTCCAGGTGGGAACTCCCGCGAGGGAAGTCACGTTTTCATTAGAAGTGGTCTGCGCCAGCTTTTCAATTTTATTTTCCCATTCATCCAGTAATGCAATGCTGAGTTCGGGTGTTCGCAGCCATTGTCCCCAGAAAGGGGAATTCTGCATCAGCACGGCACTCAGGTCTCCGTATTGTATATCATCACTCACTTTGCTGATCTGGTGCGAACCGCCTACCACCAGGCCTTTTCCGGTGAGCAGGTCGCTGCCCGGGAAGTTATTGTAGTAATTTGTGAGCACATCTTTATTGGCCTTGTAGTGATTGTTTTGCAGGCTTTCGTTACTGATGGGAATGTATTTGCTTTTATCGTTGGTGGTGCCGGAAGATTTTGCAAACCAGTTGACCGGTTCATTCCACAATACATTTTCCTCCCCTTCCATCATACGGTTGATGTATGGCTTCAGGCTTTCGTAATCCTGTATGGGAACTTTTGCTTTGAATTCTTTTACGGTAAATAAACGGGTGAAGTTGTATTTCTTGCCAAACTCAGTGTATTGCGCAGCAGTAATGAGATGCTGTAAAACATGGCGTTGCGCAGCTATTGGATTGTTCTTCCAGTTGGCAATGCGCCAAAAACGCATGCGGGCTAGTTTTGATATTGCAGGCGAAAGCAACTTCATGGCCGAAAGATAACATTTAATGGATAATGGATAATGAATAATTTTTACGATTTGAAAACATTCAATAATCAGAATGGTTTCTGTTTGAACACATTATCAATTATTCATTATAAAATTATCCATTATTAGCTGCTTGCGTATGAAGGTAATCTTTACGTTTGAGTTCGAAATTTCTGCCCAGGTAAAGCCTTCTCACCTGCTCGTCACCAGCAAGCTCTTCGGCAGTGCCGTGTTTGAAGATGCTGCCATCGATCAGCAGGTAAGCACGGTCGCAGATGGAAAGTGTTTCATTCACGTTATGATCGGTGATGAGGATGCCGATATTTTTATATTTCAATTTCGCGATGATCTCCTGGATATCTTCTACAGCGATCGGATCCACACCAGCGAAAGGTTCATCCAGTAAAATAAATTTGGGGTCTACCGCTAATGCCCGTGCAATCTCCGTTCTGCGGCGTTCGCCACCACTGAGCGTATCGCCGTTGTTCTTTCGCACATGCTGCAACCGGAATTCTTCGAGCAGCGATTCCAGTTTTTCTTTCTGCTGTGCCTTTTTGAGCTTGGTCATTTCCAGTACCGCCGTAATATTATCTTCCACACTCAGCTTGCGAAAAACGCTTGCCTCCTGCGGCAGATAACCGATGCCCATCTTCGCTCTCTTATACATCGGCAGGTCCGTGATCTTTATATCGTTAAGAAAAACATCGCCTTTGTCGGGTTTCACCAATCCCACCACCTGGTAGAAAGACGTGGTTTTGCCGGCACCATTCGGGCCTAGCAACCCCACAATTTCACCTTGTTTCACATTAAAGGAAACATCATTCACCACAGTACGGCTGCCATATACTTTTACGAGATTGTTGGTTTGGATGACTAAACTCACGCGACTTTTTTTCAAAACTACGAAATGTTTGCGGCAGATGTAGCCTTAAACTGTTGATCAGGCTCCGCCCGAAAAACATTAACACATCTTCCCAGAGCCCCGAAGTTGGGGCTTCAGGGCACAATTCCTTTGCGCCTTTGCGTGAAATATCTAATTTCGCAGTCAATTTTAGCATACATGAAAGTAATCGACCATATCAATCAGTCTACAGAACCGCTTATCTCTTTTGAAATCCTTCCACCATTAAAAGGCAAAGGCATACAATCGCTTTACCAGCACCTTGATCCGTTGATGGAGCACAAACCTGCGTTCATCAATGTTACCTATCACCGCAGTGAGCATGTTTTCAAGAAAAAAGCAGACGGCACTTTCGAAAAAGTGGTGATCCGCAAAAGGCCGGGTACGGAGTCGATCTGTGCGGCGATCATGAATAAATATAATGTGGATACAGTTCCCCACCTTATCTGTGGCGGGTTCAACATCAATGAAACGGAAGATGCGCTGATCAACCTGAATTATCTTGGTATCGATAATGTATTGGTGCTTCGCGGCGATGCCGCAAAAAATGAAGCCAGCTTTGAACCAGAACCGGGCGGACATAAATATGCCATCGACCTGCTTAACCAGGTGAACAATCTCAATGCGGGCATTTACCTGGAAGAAGGGTTGAAAAACAGCTCCAAGACAAAATTCTGTATCGGCGTAGCCGGTTATCCTGAAAAACATTTTGAAGCGCCCAATATGGACAGCGATCTTCAATACCTGAAGAAAAAAGTGGATGCCGGTGCGGATTATATAGTGACGCAGATGTTCTTCGACAATGCGAAATATTTTTCTTTTGTAAATGCCTGCAGGGAAATCGGGATCAATGTGCCGATCATTCCGGGATTAAAGCCGGTATACAATATCAAGCAGCTGACCATGCTGCCGAAGGTGTTCAGCATCGATCTGCCAACGGCGCTTTCCAGCGAAATGATGAAATGTAAAACGGATATGGAAGTGGAGAATGTAGGAGCCGAATGGCTATTGCACCAATCGAAAGAATTGAAAAAAGCAGGCGTGCCTGTATTGCATTATTATACCCTCGGCAAGCCGAATTTAGTAGCCCATGTGGTGAGTAAGCTTTAAATCGCCGTTGCGGCAATTGAAACAGGTAGTTTAAAATTATATATGTATTTTCGGGCAAACCGGCCGGTTCTGTAGTTGTGTATTTTCAATAACAATTATGGAACCGCATCAACCAAAAACACTGCCCGAATCAGATGAAATTTTTATTTTCCACCACCCTGTTTTTTCTTATCAGCTATTCTTTATCTGCACAGACCTTTTGTGTTCCCGGCATCAGTTCCTGTACTAATGCCTCGCTGAGCAATGTATCATTCGGCGGGATCAACAATGGCAGTGGCTGTGCTGCTGATGGTTATTCTGATTATACCTCCACCGTGGCTGCAGGAAATATTACCGGGGGGACGTCTGTGCCAATAACCCTTGGTATCGCCGGTGCGGGCTACCGTTATGCAACAATCTGGATCGACAACAACCAAAACGGTTCATTCGAGACAAACGAGTCCTATTATCTGACCGCGAGCAACGGCACTGCCATAACAGGCACCATCGCGGTTCCAACAGCTGCTTTGGGCGGTCTTACAAGAATGCGCATCAGGCTGCGGCCATCTGCATATGCAAGTATGCCCTGCGATACTTATGCTACTGGCGAAACCGAAGATTATACGGTGAACATTACAGCTTTTGTATGTTCGGGTGCACCTGCTGCAGGCCAGGCCGTAACGCTGACTTCATCGGAACCTTGCGCAGGAGTTCCTTTTACCTTATTCATGGGCGGTAATTATGCGGGATATCAACTACAATGGGAATCCTCGTTACCGGGCGCAAACATGTATACCGCGATTGACGGAGCCGTTACCCAGCAATATGTGATGACACAAACCACTTCCCATGATTATCGCTGCAAAGTGACCTGTGTGGCAAGTGGCTTATCCGCCTATTCTATTCCTGTATTGATCAATACTTCCGCACTATGCTATTGTGCCAACAGTAATTCCTGTTATTCTTCTTATCTGATCACCAACGTAAGTTTTGGTTCTATCAACAATACCAATTCCTGTGTAACGGGAGGAAATTACACTTCGCTGGTTGCGCCTGCTTCGGTAACCGCGGGCAGTACGCTGCCATTGAGTGTCAGCACCGGTCAAACCAGTGGGTCAGTAGCTTGCTGGATAGATTTCGACCACAACGGTAGTTTCGAACCCGCTGAATATTTTTTTGTAGGAAGTAGCAATGGTGCAACTTTGACAAAACAGCTTTTCCTTCCATCCAACGCACTTCCCGGACTTACCCGGATGAGGATTAAATATCGCTACAGCGGAGCGCTGAACAGCACCGATGCCTGTGTAACAGACGTTGGCAATGGAGAGAGCGAAGACTACCTTCTCGATGTACAGCCTTCTCCTGTGGCTATTTATTTTACGCCGTTTGCAGATACGCTTTATGCTCCCGTTCTTCCGCTCACGGCCCGTATTGTACAAACGGGACCCGGCCTCAATAATACAGATTCGCTGAAGCCAAGGCTTTGGGCAAGAAAACAGGGAACAACCAGCTGGAAGACCTTTGCAGGTGAACTGGCCAGCGGCACGGTAAACGATGGTAACTGGGTTTTTCCGCTTAACAACGATTCTTTGAATGTCCGCAGAAATGGCTGCGATCTTATAGAATTCTATTTTGTTGCACAGGATCTGGGTACCCCATCCAATATCGGCTATCTTCCGGAAACCAATGCATTGCATACCAATGTTCAGGCACAGGTAAGGCCGCCATCCACACTTTTCAGCTTCAGGTTGGTATCGAGGCTCAAAGACACCATCTATGTAGGTGGCAACTGCGGGTTTTCGTCACTTACAAAAAATAATGGATTGTTCAACGCGATTAATACCCGGAAGCTGGAAGGCAACCTGACGGTGGTGGTGGAAAGGGATATGAATGAAAATGCTGCGGTTGATCTTACTGCTGCAGGCCTTAACGGGTATCGCCTTACTATTCGTCCGGATGGAAATACTATCCGTACCTTTCATGAGGTAGATTATGGCATTACCATGATGCGGCTGAAAGGATTAAAAAATGTAACGATCGATGGAAGTTTCAACGGTTCGGGCCGCTTCCTTGCTTTTTACAATGAATCTTATGTTACCGGATATCCCGATACGCTGAGTGCCCTGGAAATAAAAGAGGGTTGCGATAGCATCGCTATTAAAAATATCATTTTTCGCAAAGCTTCTTTCATGCCTACGAGCGGGCCACAAAACACCGTGTTACTTTCTGGTACAAATCAAAATATCACTATTGCCAATTGCCTGTTCGCAAATATGGGGGTACCGGTCTTTTCTTTACGTCATATTACGAGCAAGGGGTTGAACAAAAACGTGGTCATCCGCGGAAATGAGTTTGACAACTTTACCGAAGCGGGTATCCGGCAGCTGGATGCCAGTGAAAACTGGACCATCGACAGCAATCATTTTTACCGTACTACCGTTCCTTCTGCCTATTCATACAGCTGGAGTGCCATCCTGGTAAAAGGCGGCGGGCATAAGATCACCCGGAATTTTGTAGGAGGAAAAGCTACTTTTTGCGGCGGTACCGCCATGACCTTTATTGATAATCCCGGGGGTAGGATTTCGGCAATACAGGTAGAAGGCCCTGCCGGGCAAACGCCTGTGCTGGTTTCCGGCAACAGGGTGGATAATATCAGCATGAACCTTACGTATGCCGCAAGAGCATCCAGCTTCAGCGGTATTTCCAGTGTGGACAACAGCGTGTCGATAACAGATAATATCGTTGGAAACCCCCAGGGCAGCCAGTATAGTATCAGGCCGCTTGCAGGGTCAATTGTCGGTATTGTCGCAGGAGGAACCGGTTATGCCGAGATCAAAAATAATATCGTTACCGGAATTGCCAATACTACAGGGAATACCCCGGATTATTACAATATCGGCATGGCGGGAATTGGCCGCGGTAACGGCGCAGACGGTTTTACGATCTATGCCGACTCAGGGGTGATATCAGGTAATCTCATTTATAATCTTCGAAATTATAATAACGGCAGCGATGGCGAAATGCCTTTTACCAATGGTATTTCTTTTGGAGGTGGCACTAACAAACTCATCGAAAAAAATACGATCTACAATATTTATTGCAATGACTATGGTGTCGGAGGTATTAAATATGAGTCTGGAAAAAACGACAGCAAAACGATCATTCGTCAAAACAGGATCTTCAATCTGATCAATACTAAAAATAACGTAGGGCAGATCATGGGCATTGCTTACCGGTATGTAAATAACAGTATTGATATCATCAATAACCAGGTTACCCTCAACAACCTTAATGATTCTACCGGCATCACCATTACCGGAATTTATGAAGCCGGCACCCAATCTGTTTATCCAGGCTCCAGAAAAAGGCTCTTATACAACAGCATATTCATTGGTGGCGGGGCAAGATCAGATGGAGGCAGTTATGGTTACTATATCAATAAGAACAGCAATGAGATCGATACACGCGATATTTTCAATAACATATTTTACAATGAACGTGCACAGGGCAGTGTTGGCAACCATATCTATGGCGCAGGATTATTTACCCTGGGTAATATTTTAAACAATTCCGTCGCCGACAATAACCTGTATGTTTTGAAAGATACTTCGGTCTTTGCCGCCTGGGGCAGCAATCAATCCTGGCAAACCTGGAAAGACCTGTATCCTTTTGACGATAATAGTATTATTGCGCTGCCGGCAAATATCAGTGCTGATGCATTGTTTGTAAATAAAGGTTTGGGCAACCTGAATATCAATGCCACCAATGCCGCATGCCTGAAAATAGATCAGAAAGGAAAACCGTTGGCCGGCATCGACTACGATTACGGTGCCACCGCCGTAAGGTCTACCAACGTTGCGGATAGTACCGATATTGGCTCCGATGAATTCATCCCGGCTATCCCTCCGCCTGATCCGCTGGTAAACTGCCCCGGCGATACTATCAGGATCACCAGCAATATTACCGGTACGTCTTATCAATGGCAGGTCAATACAGGTACAGGCTTTCAAAATATCAGCGACGACCTGGTATATGGCGGTACAAATACTTCCACACTAACGGTGTATTTTATGCCCACATCATTTTATGGGAACAAATACAGGTGTGTGGTAAACACAGGGATCTCGGAAACCAATGAAGTCATCTTTCAAAATATCTGGACTGGTGCAGTGAACAATTTATGGTCGAATCCAAACAACTGGAGTTGCCGCCAGGTGCCCGATGGCAATACCGATGTGATCATTTACAATGGCCCAGTGCGTGTTACCAGCAACAGTACCTGCAGAACGCTCACGATCAACCCGGGGGTTTCTTTCACCGTGGTTACCGGTGTTACCCTAACCATTACTCATTAATAACACAAATGAACTTTCAATAAAAAAAGGCTTTCCGATCGGAAAGCCTTTTTAATATTTATTCATTGCTCAATGCGTATTATCTTCCCAGCGGAATACCTACAGAGATACTCAGCGTACGATATTTGTTCTTGTCGTTATCGCTGTTATTCGTTTCCAACGAACTGATCTTTGCAAGTCCAAGACCGTAATTAGCTTTCAACATCACGGTTCCGAGATCAATACCTGCACCGAAGTTCAGTCCATAATCAAATCTTTTCAACCTGTCGTAACGGGCGCCTTCCTGTCCGCTGGTGGTTGGATCGTCATCGTTGAATTTGATGCTTTCGCTCGAAGTGGTTGTTACACCCAGGAACTTGGTTTCCACTTTTGATTTACCAGCAACACCAACTGCTACATACGGGCCTGCATTTACGAAAATGCTACTTTTTCCATCTGTAGAAAGAGGAAATTTAACCACGGCATTTACCGGTAATTCAACATAATAAGGATTGAATTTTGCCTTGATGTAGTTATCATCTTCGGTACTTCCATAAAAAGTGTTGGATTTTGCACCACGACCGGTAAATAACAATCCTGTTTCAATGTCGAATACTTTTGAAATCCCGAATTGAACCATCGCTCCGGCGTTAAAAGTCGCAAGCGTGTTTCTGTCATTGGTTTCACCAGCATCGTTTTTGGAAATGTTAGCGAGGTTTAAACCACCTTGCACATAAACTTTCTGGGCATTTGCCGCCCCACCTGCAGCTACTGCTATCAGGATCACAAATAATTTTTTCATACTTTTTTTAGGTTTTTTCTTGTCAGCTAAATGGTTGTCAGATGTCAGATTTAACTTGTCGGCAATTCAATACTGACCTTCGTTTCTACATCTCACAACAATATTCCATGCCCTTAAAACAAAAAGCCTGCCAACGGGGTTGACAGGCTTTTTTAAAGAACAGATATGTTTTATTTCAATAAGTCTTTTAGTACGGCTTCATTCACTTTTACAGGGTATTTTGCCCTGAGTGCCTGCAGCCAGTTTTTTTCTAATAATCCCTGGTAATCGTTGATCACCAGTCCGCGGGCTTCTTCGAAATTGCGCTGCATATTACCCGGATAAACATGCAGATATTTTACAAATGCTGCTGTGCCATCGCCTCCCGGCGCAATGAGTGAGTAGGCGCCATTCTCTACTTTGGAGGTATATTCTGCCGCGACGATCTGCGTGAGTTCATATCGCCCGCTGTCCGTTTGTATGGTAGCATTACTTGCCTCAGCCAGTGTTTTCCAGTCTTTTCCGGCTTTCAATGCAGCCAGTGTTTCCTGCACTACCTTTTCGGTTGTGCAGTTGAATACAATGATATCTGCACTGGGCGCCCATTTGTAATTTTCTTTGTGCTCCGCATAATATTTTTGCAGCCCCGCCGCATCGGTTACCGCTTTGTTCCACACATTCTTTTCCATCACTTCAAAAAGCATATTGCCTTCTTTGAATTCCTGCATCTGGAATTTAAAATCCTCGTTGTATTTTTCAAGATGATTTTTGTAATAATCTACTGCGGAAAAAGAGATGAATTTGTCCCAGAGTTGTTGATTGGTTTCCCCGGCAGATTGTTCAGATGACCGGTAAGATCGTACAAACTTCAACCAATCGCTGCCGGTGAGTGCGCTGCCATCGGCAAATGTCACCACTTTTTTACGGCTGATCGGAACCTGGTCGGCACGTTCGATAGAAAAATCTTTCATCATCGTATCGGCATATCTCATCAGGTCCGCATCAGCTACCAATTTTGTTTTTTTAATACCCGTCTTGCTAATGATCTCCGTGGTAAATTTTTCCCTTTCCACATTTATCCTTGCATCAGCCATTATTTTTTGCTTCAGCTCAAACTGGTTGGTTTCATCCGTTTTGTCAGTAACGATAGGCTTTTGCGCAATCCTTTTTACTATATGGTATCCGTATGCCGTAGCGAAAGGTTTGCTGATCTCGCCATCTTTTTTTAACCTGAATATTTCTGATTCAAAATCGTAACTGTATTTGCCCGAGCCAAATTCCGGCAATTCACCTTCGGTGAGATAAGTCAGTTTATCGTCGCTGTATTTTTTTGCTGCTGCCGCAAAATTGATCTTTTCGCTGGTCAGCAATCCATACACGGAGTCCGCCAGTTTTTTCACCTGTGCCTTTACGGCGTCGTTTGCGTCTGGCGGAAATACGAATAATATCTGCGCAACTTTCCATTTTCCGGCACCGGGTTTCTGATCGACCACTTTGAAAAGATGCCAGCTCGACTTTGACCGGTACGGCGCACTTACTTCTCCGGGTTTCGTATTATAAATGATGTTTTCGTATTCGTATGGAATGGAGAATGCGGTAATAAAACCGAGATCATTTTGTTTTACCACACCGTATTTTTCAGAAGCTGTTTTTGCCAGCTCCGCATAATTTGTTTTACCCGCTTTCAATTCTGCCTGCAATTCGGTGATCGCTTTGAGCGCCTTATCAGGGTTGGCCGTATCTACCGGCACAGAAAAATGAATGGTATGCACATCTTTCTGGCTGCGGTCGAATGCTTCATCCTGCAGCCTTTTGAACCCTTTGTCGTCGCTGAGGTAATTCTCCGTCACCTGGCCGCGGAAATTCTGCACGTCGTATTGTATCTGCTGAAGCGTATCGATACGCATATCCTGCGCAGCTTTTACTTTCAGCTTGAAATTGGTATACAGTTCCAGGTATTCACGCACCGATTTTTCCTTATCCGTCACTACCGGCTTGTTCTTATTGTATGCCCGCCAGAATTCATCCTTACTTACAGTACTGTTACCATAAGTGATCAATGTTTGGGCGCTTACGCTGCCAATACAGGCAGAAGCGAGAAACATGATGTACAGTTTTTTCATTGAAAACATTTTTTTTTAAGGATAATGCATAATGTTTTAATGGATAATGTTTTTAAACTAGTTCATGCGCATTTTAAATACTCTTCGAACCGAATGCATTATCCATTGACAAATTATCCATTCTTATTTTTCGTCTTAACCAATAAAAGTTCATTGATCTGTTGCCAGCTCAGTTTTTTTCCGATGATCCTTTTATCCTTATCCAGCAAAAAGATCGTCGGTGTCATCGTAACATCGAATAATTGCCGGAAGCCGGGTTTTGAAGCGGCAAGATCCGCGTCGGCCATAGCTTTCGTCTGGTAAACGTTGATCCAGCCACTAAGATTGTGATCGTTGATATATTTGATCCATTCCGGCTTCTGGTCTTCGGTAAGCACGGCGTAAATTTTCAGGTTGAGTTTTTTCCAGCTGGCGTTGTAGATGGAGTCGATCCTGGGCAGTTCTTCCTTGCAATGGCCACAGGTGGGATCCCAGAAAAGTACGATCGTGTAATCGGCATCCACTTCATAGAGCGGCGTCACTTTACCCGCCGTATCCAGCATTTCCAGGTTGGCGGCTTTCTCGCCGATCAGGTTGGCCATCTGCATGTATGCCCGGCGGCTGATCACTTCCATCTGTTTTTCATTGAGCCACGGAGTAAGGCCTTTGCTGTGGTATTTGTCGAATAAATGCACAAACACTGCATCCTGGCCCATGTATTTCGGATTGATGTATTCGTCGGTTAGCCAGTTGAGCAGGTATTTATACATTTCCGGAGCGGTGCGGGCCAGCAATAATTTATAGTCAATGTCTTTAATGATGGAGTCCGGCGGCGATTGCCCGATCACTTCGCGGTAATAACGTTCCAGCTTCGGAAGAAAGAATGGCGTCCGTACAATCCGCCCATCCATAAAGCTGATCCCATCCCAATAATGTGTTTTGTAATAATGATAATTATCCAGCGAATCCTGGCGGGTTACCGGCACTTTTTCGGGGTAAGGCGGCTCTTTCATCGCATTCAGCAGCACAGCCATCAAAGAATTCGGGTGGGTTTTGATAAGATTTAAGCGATAATTATTGAGTTCGGTATTGTATTTATTGTAGGCCGCTTCGTGTTTTGCGCTGTCGGCCGCATTGGTGGAATTCAGATATGCCGTACGTTCCGTTGTTAGCTGAGCGCCTTTTACTGCGGTAAATTTCTGGTATTGTTCAAAAAGGACATTTTCCGGCGAGCCGGTTACGATGGTTTTGGTAAGATCCGTGGTATCAGCTTTGATGTCGATCACCTGTTCTTTATCGATCAAAAAATCCGCAGAAAACCTGTTTCCCGGAAAAACCACCGCATAGATCCCTCCCGGAAGCTTTTTGGTATTTTTAAAAACCGCGACACCTTTCGCATTCACCATGGCAGAATCTTCAATATTGAGATTTTTTCCCATGTAATAGGTCAGGTAGGCTTTGCCCGAAGTGTAATTGCTCTTGAAAGTGATCTGGTAAGCGTTTGCCTGCGAAACCGCCAGCAGCAGGGCGGCAGCGATGAAAATGGATAATCGTTTTCTCATATCATTTAAAGAGAACAAATGTAAGACAGGAATGGCACGAATTATACGAATTAAACCAATTTTAAGAAATGGAGGGCAGACGGCGGATCACCGACGACCGACCACGGACGATGGACGACCGACCGGTCATTCGGTTTATAGTTCATTATTATTTTGAGGTAGGGTAAGAAATTGCAGGCTTTAAGAAATTTCGGTCGTCGATGGTCGGTCGTCCGTGGTCGGTCGTCCGTGGTCGATCGTCGGTGGTCGATCGTCGGTGGTCGGTTTTTCTGTAATTTTGCGGCGTGAGTAAAAAAAACAAAAAATTCGTCCTGCCGGCTATTGAGGTGACCGATTATGCCGCCGAGGGAAAGGCATTGGCCAGGCACGAGGGAAAAGTGATCTTTATTGAAGGTGCCGTTCCCGGCGATGTGGCTGATATCTTCATCACCAAAAACAAAAAAGATTGGGCTGAAGGCCGTGTAAATAAGATGGTAAGCCTTTCTCCCGAAAGAGTGGATCCATTTTGCCAGCACTTTGGCGTATGCGGGGGTTGCAAATGGCAGATGTTGCCTTACCCGAAACAGCTCCAGTACAAACAACAGGAAGCGGAGCAAAACCTCCGCCGCATTGGCCGGCTCACAGAAGTGCCGATACTGCCGATAGTGGGCGCCGGCGCCACCCGGGAGTACCGCAACAAACTGGAATTTACCGCCAGCAATAAACGCTTTTTATCCAAAGACGAGATCAACAGCGATGGTATCGTGCCGCAGCAAAATGCACTGGGTTTTCATGTGCCACGCATTTTCGACAAAACGATCGACATCTTCGAATGTCACCTGATGGATGGGGTGAACAACCGCATCCGCAATACGGTACGTGAGTTTGCCAGGACGAATGATATCGCTTATTACGATATCCGCGAACATACGGGCTGGCTCCGCAATATCATCGTCCGCTACTGCAGCACCGGCGAGCTGATGGTAAATATTTGCATCAACCACGAAGACGAGGCCAGCAGGACCGCCATGCTGGATCACCTGTTGAAAGCAGTGCCGGAAATAACTACCTTATTATATACCATCAATCCAAAATGGAACGATAGCATCTACGATCTTACGCCGGTTACCTATTTTGGCAATGGATACGTGACGGAAATGCTGGAGGAATTCAAATTCATTATCAGCCCTAAATCATTCTTTCAGACCAATACCAAACAGGCGGAAGAATTGTACCGCATCACCCGGGATTTTGCCGGGCTTACGGGTAATGAAGTGTTGTATGACCTGTATTGCGGCACGGGCAGCATCGGGATTTTCTGTAGCAAAGGGGCGAAAAAAGTGATCGGGGTGGAACTGATCGAAGATGCCATTGAAGATGCAAAAAAGAATGCCGCGCTGAATAATATCGAACACACTCATTTTTTTGCAGGCGATGTGATCAAGATCTGCGATGATGCATTTTTTGCCGAGCATGGCCGTCCGGATATCGTGATCACCGATCCGCCAAGGGCGGGTATGCATGAAAAGCTGGTGAACAAATTGCTGGAAATTGCTGCGCCAAAGATCGTATATGTTAGTTGCAACACGGCCACACAGGCCCGTGACATCGCTTTGCTGAGCGAAAAATACCAGGTGGAAAAAGTGCAGCCGGTAGATATGTTTCCGCACACTCACCACATCGAAAGTGTAGCATTATTAACACTTAAGTGAATCAATTACAATTAAATTTGCAGGATGGCATATAATAGTTCAGGTAACGGAATCCAGCGTACGGCACCGGTCGTTTTTAATCTCATTATCATCAATGTGCTCGTATTCATTGCGCAGCAGGTTTTTGATACCCCGAATGGCTTTTCGCTTTCCGACAAGCTGGCGATCCACGGATACCAATCTGACTTTTTTGAGCCATACCAGTTAGTTACAAATATGTTTGCCCATGGTGGCGTAGGGCATATCTTTTTCAATATGTTCAGCCTGTACATCTTTGGTACATGGCTGGAAAGGGTTTGGGGGCCAAAGCGTTTCCTCATCTTTTACCTGGTCTGCGGACTGGTGGCCGGTGCCGTGGAAATGCTTGTTCTGAAGGATGTCGTAGGCTTAAATTCTTTCGGCCAACCTCAATTATTTGTCGGGGGGGCTTTGGGAGCCTCCGGCGCCATCATGGGGCTTTATGCCGCTTTTGCCTACCTGTTTCCCAATACCCCTTTATACCTGATGTTCATTCCCGTACCGGTAAAAGCGAAGTATGTGGTGATGGTGATGGTAGCATTGGATCTTTTCGGCCAGTTTGGCCCCTACAAAACCGGCATTGCGCATTTTGCCCACCTTGGGGGGCTGGTCACGGGTTTCATCATCGTGATCCTATGGGGCAAAAACCGCAGAACTTTTTATTAATGCTAACAAGCATTTCTGTTTACAGTCGTTAATTTTAGAGAAATTTATTTTATGGGCATCGCAGACAGGCATATGGAATACGAGGATAAGTACCGGAGAAAGCGTTTCACGCTTGGCCAGTCGGGCAATGCGCTGGTTACATTGATAGGCCTCAACATCATCGTCTTTGTTTTTGTTTTGACAGGAAACCTTTTTTATCTCTATACTCACCAGGGGCAAGCCAATGCGGATACTTTCAATATCATCCGCTGGTTTTCGGTTCCGGGTAGTGTACAGGAGCTGGGCTCAAAACCGTGGACCATACTCACCTATATGTTTGCACATGGCGGTGGGCACGGCGTGGGATTGATGTTGCTGAATATGCTAAGCAGCATGCTCTGGATCTGGGTATTCGGTTTCATCCTGCAGGATCTGTCGGGCAATCGTTTCATTTTCCCGGTATACATTTACGGCGGATTAGCCGGGGCGGCATTTTTTATCCTCACCGCCTGGGGCCTTCAAACTCCGGAGGCTTCGCAGTATTTTCTTGCCGGAGCCAGCGCCAGCACAGCTGCCATAGCGGTTGCGGTAGCAATGATGGATCCCGATTACCGGATATTCCGCCAGCTGGGCAACGGTATTCCCGTTTGGATTTTGACGGTCATATACCTGATCCTGAACCTTTCGGGCATCATCAAACTTTCACCTTTTTCCTTTGCGATGATCGGCGGTGCATTTGCCGGAGGCATATTTGTTTATTTTTTAAAAAAGGGAAAAGACGGCAGCACATGGATGAATAATCTTTACGACCGTTTCGTTCATCTTTTTGACCCGGCTAAAAACCTGCGTTCCGGCCCCGTTAAAGACAGGATGTTTTACAATACAGGCAATCGGGAACCTTTTACCAAAACCTCCATCATCACTCAAAAAAGAGTGGACGAACTTTTGGATAAGATCAATCAGAAAGGGTACGATTCATTGACAGACGAAGAAAAACACATTTTGAAAAAAGCCGCCGAAACGGACGATATCTGATCTTCAACCATTCATTTTTACACACATTTAAATATATATGATGAAAAAAATAGTACCCTGCGCCATTGTTCTGTTATCACTGATCGCCTGCAACAGCAATCAGCCCGACCAGGATCCATCTATCCGTGTAGCGCCATCCACCACGCAAACAGATAGCCTGGGCCAGCAGACCACTACCGCCAACCCGGCAATAGTTCCGGTACAGCCATCTGTGGCCCCTAACCAGCCGGTACAGACTGCGCCTGCCGTAACAGTGCCTGCTACTACCGCCGGATTGAACCCTGCTCACGGGCAACCCAATCACCGCTGCGACATTGCAGTTGGAGCGCCATTGAGCTCGCCTGTACAAACTACTCAGCCAACCCAGTCAATACAGCCGGTTCAGGCACCAAAACCTTCAGCAATTCCCGTAGGAGGAAGCACAGCAAGGCTTAATCCTGCGCATGGCGAACCGGGACATGATTGTAAGATACCTGTGGGGCAACCGTTGAATTAACATAGATTTTCATCAGAACTAATAAGGCTTAAAATGTGTACGCTGAAGCTCATGCTTCGGCTGTTTCCCGAAGCTCTTGCTTCGGCTATTTCCCAAAGCTCTTGCTTCGGCTGTTTCCTGAAACTCTTGCTTCGGCTATTTCCCGAAGCTCATGCTTCAGAATAAAATAACACTGTCTTGAAGCTGGAGCTTCAGCGTACAGTTTTACAAATGCTTTCTTTATATTTATCTCCCAAACCAGCCTGACTGCCACACACAAAGAAAATAGCATTATTCATCAATCCTGCTTCCGGGTCGGGGCTTGCCGTAAAAACCGGCAACTGGCTCAATGCGCAACTCCTCAGCCGCGGTATCGACCATCATCTGTTTGCTACCAACTGGCCTGAAAATCTCGACGGCTGCCTGGAAGCATGGATCGTGGGCGGCGATGGCACTGCCAATTATTTCATCAATAAATACAGGAAGCAGCCGGATGTTCCGCTGGTATTGTTCAAAGGCGGAACAGGCAACGACATTGCCTGGAAATTGTATGGCGATATCGGTCGGGATGAATTGCTGCACAAAGCAATTACGGCAAGGCCGCAAAAAGCGGATGCCGCGGAATGTAACGGGCAATTGTTTGTAAACAGCTCTGGTATTGGCTTTGATGGTGAAGTATTACAATCCGGCAAGATCATCCGCGGCATCGGCGGCCATCTTGGTTACATGTTGATAGTGCTTCGCAAAATCTTTTCCTTCCGGGAGCCGGTGTATGAGATCATTACACAAAACCGCCGTTTCTCCGAAAAATTTCTGCTGGTAGCGGTAAATAATTCCAGTCGTACCGGCGGGGGATTCCTCGTTACACCCAACGCCTCCATCACCGATGGCAAACTGGATATGCTGCTCTGCAAACCACTGAACCTTTGGAAAAGATTGCGGTACCTGCCCGCCATCGAAAAAGGGAAACACCTGCATCTTCCTTTCATCATCCATAGCCTCGAAAAAGAATTGACAGTGACGGCTTCGCATGAATTGTTTGCTCACCTGGACGGGGAACTGATCGCTTCAGATAAATTTCATTTTAAGGTACTGCCGGGGGCTTTGACAATAAAATGGTGAAAAGTGAAAAGTGAATGGTGAAACCTTCGAAGGTTATTATGAAATCGAAGTTCTTTATACTACAACTTATTCCCGTACTTTTAATGTGAAAATAAAAATTTCGATAACGAGTGCAAACTTCAAAAGTTTCACCATTCACTTTTCACCATTGACCAATCATGGCCGCATCTTTCTTCCGGCGTTTCGCCAAACGGACCTTTATTGTACTCAACGTATTAACTGCCCTCCTGTTCCTGGCGGGTTGTTACGCTTCGTGGTTCAATCCGGTGCGGTTTTGGTTCGTAGGTTTTTTTACGCTGGCCTCCATTCATCTGTTGGTGGTGCTGGTGGCGTTCATTATTTTCTGGTTGTTTGCCAAACCAAGGCTTGCCCTGTTGAGCGTCATCACTATTGCCCTTGCCTGGAGCCCGATGCGGGAACTTTTCAGGATAAAATCTTCCGGGTTTGTGGTGGAGAAAAAAAGTACTGCCCTTCGGGTAATGAGCTGGAATGTAGCTCATTTCAATATAAGTGAAAATGATAAACGCCCGGAGGTAAAACAACAGATGTTCAACCTCATCAGGCGCTACGAGCCAGATGTAGCCTGCTTTCAGGAAATGGTGGGCAGCGATAGTTTCCCGGATGCCACCAATTATGTGCCCGACATCGCAAAGTCGATCAACATGCCCTATTATTTTTATTCTTACAATTCGAAACTTAATTACAACGGCAAACATCATTTCGGGATCATCATTTTTTCGCGACACCCATTCGCCAGCAAGCATACATTGAGTTATGCGCCCAACGACTACAACTCCATTTTTCAATACACCGATGTGATGGTCAATACCGATACATTCCGGGTATTTAACCTTCACCTGCAATCCCTCAAATTTTCTCCTCAAAACCTGGAGTACCTAAATGAGCCGGGGCTCGAGGAAGGAAAAAATCTGAAAGAATCGATGAGCCTGCTAAAAAAATTCAAAACCGGGTTCATCAACCGGCAGGAGCAAAGCGATCATATCCGAAAAGCCATCAACGAAAGCCCTTATCCAGCCATCATTTGCGGGGATTTCAACGATGTGCCCAACAGTTATGCCTACAGTACCATCGGCAAGGGAATGCGGAACGCTTTTACTGAAAAGGGATCAGGGATCGGCCGTACTTTTTCGGGCATCTCGCCTACGCTGCGGATAGATAATATTTTTTCGGATAAACATTTTACTGTGGAGCAGTATGATCGGGTAGCGAAGAAGATGAGTGATCATTTTCCGATCATCGCTGATTTGAATTATGCTACATTGAAGTAGAAGGCAAATCGCTGATTTTAAAAAGATAAAAGGATTTCGGTGATTTTTTCCTGCAAAGCAGGAAACCAAATGCAGTTTATGCGAATTGGGGGTTTTTCCAGCATTGAAACTTTTATAAACTGCATTTTCATTTTGCTATGCAAAATAATCAGCGAAATCACATCATCCTCTTCAAATCAGCGTTTCACCTTTCCGTGCTTCATATTTCAATAAAAAACACTATTTTGCAGCACATGATCAGTTCAACTCCTCCATATTATTTTTCCTATTGCTGTTGCCTTTGCGGCATAGCTTAATATCTTTGCACCGCGATCAGCGGATTTATTTTTAAAATTTACAAATACGATCATCTAACCACAGAAGGTTTTGTAAAGCCTTTGCCCAGCATTTATCTGCAGTTAAATAAAATTGAAAGAACAACAACGATGTCATTAAAAGTTTATAATTCTTATAGCCGGCAAAAAGAAGAGTTCGTTCCCATTACTCCGGGCCATGTGGGTATGTATGTGTGCGGGCCTACCGTAAGCGGCGAAAGCCATCTTGGTCATGCAAGGCCTTACATCACATTTGATGTATTGTTCAGGTACCTTACTTACAAAGGCTACAAAGTGCGTTATGTGCGCAACATCACAGATGCCGGGCATTTTGAAGAAGAAGGCCGCGAAGCGGAAGATAAAGTAGGAAAAAAAGCGTTGCTCGAAAAGCTGGAGCCGATGGAGTTGGTGCAGAAATATACCAATCTTTTTCATTGGGCATTTCAGCAATTCAATTGCCTTGAACCAAGCATCGAGCCTACGGCTACGGGGCATATCGTGGAGCAGATCAACATGATCAAAAAGATCATCGCCGAAGGATATGCTTATGAAGTGAACGGCTCCGTTTATTTTGATGTAAAAAAATATGCAGCAGGGCATGATTATGGCAAACTCAGCGGCCGTATCATCGACGACCTGCTGAGCACTACCCGTGAACTGGACGGACAGGAAGAAAAACGGGACACCGCCGATTTTGCTTTGTGGAAATCGGCTGCGCCGGAACATATCATGCGCTGGAGCAGCCCGTGGGGTGAAGGTTTCCCGGGTTGGCATATCGAGTGCTCTGCCATGGCGACCAAATACCTGGGTACTGAATTCGACATTCATGGCGGTGGTATGGACCTGCAGTTTCCGCATCATGAAAGTGAAATTGCACAGAGTACTATCTGCAATCATACATCTCCGGTAAAATACTGGATGCACAATAATATGATCACCATCAACGGTAAGAAGATGGGGAAGAGTTATAATAATGTGATCAAACTGACGGAATTGTTCAGTGGCCAGCATCCTTTGCTCACACAGGCTTTCAGCCCGATGACGATCCGGTTTTTCATTTTGCAAAGCCATTACCGTCATCCTTTGGATTTCAGCAGTGAAGCACTTGTTGCCAGCGAAAAAGCATTCAAGAGACTTTGGGAAGCGTATGAAGTTTTGCAAAAGCTGAGGTTACCGGAAGCCGGAGAAGGAACGATAGACGAAGCATTGGAATCGAAAGTGCTGAACTGGCTGAGCGAATTTGAAGAATTTATGGATGATGATCTGAGTTCACCGAAGGTGATCGCGAATATGTTTGAGCTGGCTCCTGTGATCAATTCTTTGAAAGACGGATTGATACCAACCGGTGCGCTGGCGGCATCTACCATTAAATTGATGCAGGAAAAATTCCACACGTTCCTCGAAGTGATCTTTGGGTTGCGCAGCGAAAACACTGCCAATAACGATATGCTCAAAGGTGTGATGCAACTACTGATCGATATCCGTAAGGAAGCGAAAGGCAAAAAGGATTTCGCCACATCCGATAAGATCCGCAACCAGTTGACGGAGATCGGTATTTTACTGAAAGATGAAAAGGATGGGGGAATGAGCTGGACGTTGTAGCATGCAGCTCTTGCTGCGGGTTACCGGCTGAAATATCAATTGTTAAATGGATAATGTTTTGGTTTGAATGTTCTTCCTGATTTGGAGGTATATTTGAACCGGAAATATTATCCCTGTCTGAACGACGGCAGCCAGGCAGGCTTTTTCCATTATAAAATTATCCATTCAATGGAGACAATCGTACTTAGAACTTTCGACACTACTTTTTCCGCCAGCATCCTGCTTACCCGCCTTCAGGCGGAAGGCATCCAGGGATATTTGCGGGATGACTATAATATCGGCGCAAGCCCTTTACTAAGCAATGCATCCGGAGGTGTTAAATTGGAGATCGACGCCAGGGATGCAGAGCGTGCAATTGTGTTGATGGAAGAATTCCAGGAAGATTATCTCCGCCTGGCGATATGCCCTGTTTGCCATCACTCCGGATTCACACAGGTCACCAACCTTCTTGAGCCAAACATCATTGTAAAAATATTAAGCAAAATGTTTGGCAAAAAAGCTCCGCTGAATATTAAATCAACCTATAAATGCGGCAATTGTAACTACGAAAGCGAAACCCTTCCTTCCAATTTCGTGGGACAGGAGGATCACACAAATTAAAACGGACCTGCCTGTCGGCAGACAGGTTACACGAATTCGTGTAATATCTGACTAACATTATAAATTGATTTTGCGAATTCGTATAATCCGTGTAATTCGCTTGAATTCGTGTAATAAATATGAAAAAGATCGCGATGATACCGGCCCGTTATGCCGCCACCAGGTTCCCTTTCAAGCTGATGCAGCCATTGGGTGATAAAACGGTGATCAGGCAAACGTATGATAATACGGTTGCGACGGGGTTGTTCGACGATGTGATCGTAGTGACAGATCATGCCATCATCTTCAATGAGATCGTTTCCAACGGCGGCAAAGCCATCATGAGCATCCGTGAGCACGAAAGCGGCAGCGACCGCATTGCCGAAGCGGTAGAAAAGATGGAGGTGGATGTGGTGCTGAATGTGCAGGGCGACGAACCATTTGTAAAAAAAGAGCCGTTACAAAAACTACTGGAGGCTTTTGAAGGCGAAGAAGGGAAAGAGGTGCAGGTAGCTTCGCTGATGAAAAAATTTACAGACCTGTCATTGGTGGCCGATCCCAATTATGTGAAAGTGTTGGTGAATAATAAGAACTGGTCGATGTTATTCAGCCGAAGCGTTATCCCTTATCAACGTGATCTGTCTATCACACCAAATTATTACGAACATATCGGCGTGTATGCTTTCAGAAAAGAAGCATTGCTGGGTTTTACCAAATGGCCAATGAGCCCGCTGGAAGCGGTAGAAAAACTGGAACAATTGCGTTACCTCGATAATGGGATCCAATTAAAAATGGTGGAAACATTTGAGGCTACGGTGAAGATCGATGTGCCCGAAGATCTCGTTAAAGCACAAAAGTACCTGGAGTCTTTATAGAAAATTTTTCGCAAAGCAGCAAAGTGAGCGCAAAGACGCCGAGACTTTGCTGCTTTTGTATGTCTACTTTGCGACTTTGCGGGAAGATTACTTCCAAACATAGTATAGAACACCATTCAGATCATCTGTAAAGTAAAACGATTTCGCGTCTTTCATTAACACATCACAAGGCCTGCCATATCTGCCCGCTTCTGTTTTACCTACCAAAAATCCTGAAACGATATCAGAGTATTTGTTACCGCCTTCTACTTTTACTACTGAATTGCCCCGTTGGCGCCATACACTGGTACTTCCATGCAGGCAAACCAACACACTGTTTTTGATCAGCGGATCATCAAAATCTTTGAAATACTCGAAGCCCAGTGGTGCACTATGTGCTTTAAAACCAGCGAAGGCCACTTCCGGTTTTTTTACAAAAGACGCTCGTACAGAATCTTTGAATTGATCATCGCTGTACACTTTATTCTGGTATTGGAAATAAAATGGCCAGCCATAATATCCATCCCGTTTTATTTTTACAAAAAGATCTTCGGGTTTATCCGGGCCTATCAGGTCGCGGCCCATGGTGGTAGCCCAAAGCTCATCGCCGATCCATTTTATCCCTACAGAATTTCGCAACCCACGGGCATAAAATTTCACGTTCTTTCCATCCGGATCCATTTCCACTACCGATGCCCGGATCTCTTCTTTTTCAATACACGCATTGCAACTACTGCCCACACTTACATAAAGCTTGTCATTGTGAAACGCCAGGCTGCGGGTCAGGTGCCAGCCGCCATATTTGTATCCAAGTCCGTAAGCGGGAAATGAAGCCAGCGTTTGTGCGGCGCCGTTAGGTTGATTGTCGCCGGCTTTGTAAGCGTATCGTATCAGCTTATCCGTTTCGGCTATGTAAATAAAATCCTTGTGAAATGCTACCTGGTTGGGATTGTGTAGTCCATCAAGATACGTGGTCACTTTGCTGAATTTGTGCGATTGCTCATTCCATCCTTCAAATATGAGCACACGCCCTTTGTTGTTGTCGCTGCGGTCGTACATATCGGTGGCGAACAAACGCTTATCCGGGCTGAGTGTGAGTAAACGCAGCCGGCGCAGGCCTTCCGCGGCAATTCCGATCTTAAAACCCTTTGGCACAGCAAGTTTGAAAGATTTGCCGCTGGCAAGCTGTATGTTAAAACTGTCTTTTACAATTTTGTCCGCACTGGCGGTATTAAAAGAAATATCTGTTGTGGCGGACGGTTCTTTGGATGCAGCAGATATATTTGTCACCGGTGGTTTTACGTTCACCGATTGCGTAGTGGTGGAAGAATTGTTATTGTTACACGCTATGCTTATTGAAAGTATTCCCAATACTATCCATGTATGATTCATACTACAAGCTAAAAAAAAGCCATCACAGATGGATGGCTTTGTGAAAATATTTTGGATCTTATTTATCGTTGTAAGGAAACTTCTTTGACGCATTACGCATAAGCGCATTTACCAGCCTGTCGGGATTACTTCCTATGGACCCGGTCGCATTGTAGTCATACTTCCATACCAGATCGCCTTTTGTAGCTTCATTGATGTTGATAACCGTTTGCACATCATTGGTAGACCCTGCATATCCGATCAGCAGGCTCATGGCTACCGCAGCCCCTTCGCTCATTGGTTTTTGCATTGATGCAGAAGTGGAAATGACCGCATCAACCCCGAGCAGTTTCGCGATTTCTTCTTTCGTATGCGTTTTCATATCGGCATACCGGATATTATTCTGAAGCAGCAAGGCATTGGTTTTACTGACATCCTGAAATTGAACCGTGTATTTGAATTTTTCGCTTCGCCTTAAGAACCAACTATACATTTTATCCTGGATCATAGTGCCGGTTTTTTCTTCTGACTCCCGAAGCTGCTCAACAGTGGTACGCTTTTTTTCGTTTGGCCGAAGGGCAATAGTAACTTCTGCCGGTAGAATCGCCACTATCTTGTGCGAAGCTGTTTTACTTTCAAAATCTTCTGTCTTGTAAATTTTAGGGGCACAGGACGTACCAACCGTAATAATGAATGCAAAAAGCAACAAAGTATTTTTCATAAACAATTTAGTTTCGACAAATCTATTTTTTTAACCGAATTAAAAAACCATTACTCAAATATTTTTTAAATTTTTAACAGCCCGGGCAAGTGTTTCTTCTTTTTTTGCGAAGCAAAAACGTACCACTTTATTTTCCTGTCCGCTTTTGTAAAATGCAGAAACCGGTATGGTTGCTACGCCGTATTCTCTCACCAGCCTCACCGCAAAATCATACTCCTTTTCATCGCTGATAGCCGCATAGCTGTACAATTGAAAATAACTTCCATGCGAAAGCAAAGGTTCAAACTTTGTAGCTTTCATCGCATCCAGGAAAAAATCCCTTTTTTGTTGCAGCGATTTTCCAAGCCCGAGATAGACCTCTTTTTCCTGTAAAAATTCTGCCAGTGCAAATTGCACCGGGCTGTTGCAGGTAAAACAATTGAACTGATGTACTTTCCTGAACTCCTTCATCCACGCCGGTGGTGCAATGCAATAGCCCATTTTCCAACCAGTGCAATGATATGTTTTGCCAAAAGAAAAACATACGAAACTTCGTTCGTACAGGTCAGGATATTTAAGAATAGACAAATGTTCTTTATCGTCGAAAACAAGGTGTTCATACACTTCATCGCTGATGATGAATATCCCTGTTTCTTTTACTATCAGCTGCAAAGCCGCGATATCACTCTCCTGCAGCAGGCTGCCCGTAGGGTTGTGCGGCGAATTGATGATGATAGCTTTTGTTTTTGGCGATATCTTTTCTTTCACCAGCTGCCAATTGATGCTGTAATCTGGAAAGGACAAAGATACCGGCACTGCTACGCCACCATTGATCTCGATATTCGGAATATAACTGTCATACGCCGGTTCAAAAACGATCACTTCATCCCCTTTTTGCAGGAGAGCAGTCAGCGCCGTGTAGATGGCATACGTGCCTCCCGGAGTTATGGTGATCTCTGCATCGGGGTCGATAGAAGTATGGTAAAGCGATTGTACTTTTTCGGCTAACCTTTGCCGTAAGGCCGGCAATCCATTCATGTGTACGTATTGATTGTGCCCGTTGTTCATGGCGTTGGCCACAAGATCCGTAAGCCTTTTATCCATAGGAAAATCGGGAAAACCCTGCCCGAGATTGATGGCATTGTGCTCCGCTGCCAGCGCGCTTATCACGGTGAAGATGGTAGTGCCTACATCGGGCAACTTGCTCTGTATTGAAGGAGTCAAAATGAAGTGCTTTGTTATGCCCTTCAAAAATAATGGTTACGCAGGTAACAATGGGAACAGATTCTGCCCTGTATAATAAACCGGTTTTGCTGAAGGAACTTTTTTTCTTCTTATTGCAAATGCCAGTAACAAAGGCAGGCCCCAGATGGTCCGCGACAATAACCAGGTGATGGAATGAAATATTTTTAAATGTGGGGCCGGGTTGGCGTTGACTGATCCAAAATTTGGTTGCAGGCCGTTCCCAAAAGCATACTCCATATTTCCATGCTGGCTGGTATCGTAAAACTGCTTCAGTTCATCGCTTCGTCCATGCCAGCTTTCCTGCATCCGCTGTTCTTTTGATATGCGGGGTTCCATGTTGGGGTCGAGAAAATACCAGCTGCCATTTACTTTTACTTCCATCGCGTAATGGTGCGGAAAACCTATACTGCGATAGTCGACATGTTTGCGTTTGGCAATTGCCATCATCACCGCTGCCTGCTGTGAGCAGGCACCAGCTTTACTTTGCAAAATATCTTCGGGATCTACCTTACACGCCAATCCATAACCTATCAGCCTTTCGCTTACCGCGGCGATCCAGTTGTGGTTCAACCGGTAATGCGAAAAGCCATGGTAAAATCTTTCGGCAATGACAGATTCCAATAAAATGAAATAATCCGCGGAACCTTGCGGGATGTGTTGTACAGCAGCAATGCTATCCGTATGTTGTTCGAGTTTGTCGAGTGATCTTATATAAGTAAGTGCCGGTGAAAATTCTTCTTTGTTATTATACTCGTTTTTTTTATTGATGTTCGCATCAATAAAATTGGGCACTACAAGCATGGCCGACAGCATAATAAGCAACACTTTCACCATTCGTTTGTTTCGGGTTAAAAGAATCAAAACACCTGGGGAGGTATGGATACTCTTTTGAAACGTGAAAACGGGTTACATATTGCATGTTATAGATATTTATCGCCCTTGGTGCGTTTTATTTCCGCCACATATTCTTTGATCTGCTGTTCGTTTTCTTTTTTGCAGATGAGCAATACATCTTTGGTATCTACAATAATGAAATCGTCGATGCCTTGTAATACTACCAGTTTTTTATGATCGGCATGTACCATGTTGTTTGTTGCGTCGAGCACAAATACATTTTCGCCACCAACTGCATTGGAGAGATAATCTTTTTCAAATGTTTCGTAAGCACTTGCCCACGTGCCCAGGTCGCTCCAGCCAAAGGATGCAGGGATCACATACACGTTATCCGCTTTTTCCATCACCCCGTAATCGATCGAAATATTTACACATTGAGGATAGATGCGTTCAATTGCTTCCGTTTCAAGTTCAGTATTGAAGTTTGCTTTTTCCGCATCAAAGACTTCGTGCATTTCGGGCAGGTATTTTTCAAATGCCGCCACAATATTTTTTACTTCCCAAACGAATATGCCCGCATTCCATAAAAAGTCGCCGCTGGCGATAAATGTTTTTGCAAGATCGAGATCAGGTTTTTCGGTAAACGTTTTTACTTTAAATACGTTTTCGCTCACAGCAAATGATTCGTATTGGATATACCCGTAGCCGGTATTGGGGTTGGTTGGCTTGATGCCGAGTGTTACCAGCGCTTTGATGTGTGATGTGAAATGCAACGCGTCGAGGCAGATATTTTTAAATGTTTCCGGTTCAGTCACCAAATGATCCGCAGGGGCGCAGATCAGGTTGGCATTTGGATTGAGCTGTTTCAATTTATAAGAAACATACGCCACACAAGGAGCGGTATTTTTCCTGGAGGGTTCGGATAAAATATTTTCAAGTGGCAGATCAGGCAATTGTTTTGCCACGATATCGCTGTATTGAACAGAGGTTACGATGTAGATATTTTCCGCAGGAATGAATTGCAGAAAACGATCGTATGTAGCCTGTATCAGCGTACGGCCGGTATTGAGAATATCAAGAAATTGTTTAGGATAGTTCGTCCGGCTCATCGGCCAAAACCTGCTTCCGATACCACCGGCCATGATGGCCACATAATTATTCTTATCCAGAGCGCTCATAATATTTTTTTTAAATGATCCCTTCCCTTACGAGGTCGTGCAGGTGAATGATCCCTGCATATATTTCGCCTTTCAATACTACCAGCTGGCTGATATTGTTGGCTTTCATCTTTTCAAATGCTTCCATGGCCAATGCTTCGGCCTGGATGGTTTTGGGTTGTGTGCTCATGATGTCTTTCGCTGTAAGCGTTGTCAGTACATCATATTTTTCCAGCATCCTGCGAATGTCGCCATCCGTTACAATGCCGATCACGGCTTGCAGATCATCTACCACCGCAGCCGCTCCCAGCCTTTTTTTTGTGATCTCCATGATCACATGCTTGATAGGTGTATCAATTTTCACCTGCGGGTTTTCCGTTGGAGAAAGCAGGTCGTTTACCCGCAGGTACAATTTTTTTCCAAGTGCCCCGCCGGGGTGAAACCGGGCAAAATCGTCGGAATTAAACCCTTTTGTTTCCATCAGGCAAACCGCCAGCGCATCTCCCATCACCATCTGCGCCGTGGTGCTGGTAGTAGGTGCAAGGTTATTAGGACAAGCTTCCTGTATGATGGTAGTGTTCAGCACGATATCGCTTTTTTCGGCGAGATAAGACTGCATATTTCCAACCATACCGATGAGCGTGTTGCCAAAATTTTTCACCAGTGGCACCAATACTTTTATTTCGGGGCTGTCGCCGCTTTTGCTGATGAGCAGTACCACATCGTTTTCCTGCACCATGCCCAGGTCGCCATGGATGGCATCTGCCGCATGCATGAACAAGGCCGGCGTACCGGTACTGTTCATAGTAGCCACAATTTTTTGGGCAACAATGGCGCTTTTACCGATGCCACTCACTACCAGCCTGCCCTGGCAGATGATCACACGCTCCACCGCTTTCACGAATTCGTCGTTGACAAAAGCCCGCAATCCCGCTACCGAAGCGGCCTGCAGGTCGATGGTACGCCGGGCGCTGTTTATGATCTGCTCTTTATCCATGGTTAAATCAAGGCGCAAACCTACTGTAAATCAGCTAGAATGCAAAGTCTGGCAACAGGTCTTTTCGCATGCAAATATATTTTAATAAATATGGCTTCTTTCCGGGATTTTTTTACTATCTTAAAGAACGTTTCGGCTTTGTTAAATCTTGCTGAAGCGTTTAAAACAATGCCTTGGGCATTTGATTTTACAGGGTTGGAAGACTAACTTCGTTGCCCTTATGAAAAACCCGTTTCAACTAAAACTGCTTGGTATACCTGTTAAGGTTAGAGCGCAATAATTATGGCTACAGTTAAAGCAACACCCAAAACGACAAAGAAAGCGGCTCCCAAAAAAGCCGCGGCTTCAAAACCTGCTTCATTAAATATTTCCGGCGACCTGGCTGCGAAACTTCAGGACAATTTCGGCTTCGACGGTTTCAAAGGCCCCCAGGAAAAGATCATACAGAATTTATTGGCCGGCAACGACACGTTTGTGATCATGCCTACCGGCGGTGGAAAAAGCCTTTGTTACCAGCTTCCGGCAATGGTAAGCGAAGGGGTGGCCATCATCGTATCGCCGCTCATCGCTTTGATGAAAAACCAGGTAGACCTGGTGCGGAGTTACAGCAGCAAAGATGATGTGGCGCATTTCCTCAACAGCACGCTTAATAAAGGCCAGCAAAAAACAGTGAAGGAAGACCTCACCAGCGGCAAGACAAAAATGCTTTACGTGGCGCCCGAAACACTCACCAAAGAAGACAACATCAATTTTTTCAAAGAACTTACCATATCTTTTTTCGCGGTAGATGAAGCGCATTGTATCTCCGAGTGGGGCCACGATTTCCGCCCGGAATACAGGAGGTTAAAGGAAATGATGGACCTCATCAATCCCGATGTTCCTATCATTGCCCTAACGGCAACGGCTACCCCAAAAGTGCAGAGTGATATCATCAAGAACCTGGGGTTGCGCAATGCAGAAGTGTTCATTTCTTCGTTCAACAGGGGAAACCTTTATTACGAGATCCTTCCAAAAATAAATCTCGACCAGACCAACAAAAGCATCGTTCGTTTCATACAACAACATAAAGACAAAAGCGGTATCATCTACACGCTTAACCGTAAGACCACAGAAGAACTGGCGGCGATGCTGATGGCGAATGGCATCAAAGCGGTGGCGTATCACGCCGGGCTGGATGCCAAGCTGAGGGCAAAACGCCAGGATGAATTTTTGAACGAAGATGTCGCAGTGATCGTTGCTACCATCGCTTTTGGTATGGGTATCGACAAACCGGATGTTCGTTTTGTGATCCATTACAACATTCCGAAATCGATTGAAAACTATTACCAGGAAACCGGCCGTGCCGGCAGGGATGGTATGGAAGGAAAATGTATCCTGTATTATTCTCATAAAGATGTGGCCAAGCTCGAACACCTCATGCGTGATAAACCGCTGAGTGAACGTGAAGTGGGTGCGCAACTGATCAATGAAACAGTCTCGTATGCTGAAAGCAGCGTATGCCGCCGCAAGACATTGCTGTATTATTTTGGTGAAGAATATAACGACGAAAAGAGTTGCGGCCATTGCGATAATTGCCTCAATCCGAAAGAAAAAGTAGAAGCCAAAACTGATGCGGTTACTGCACTGAAAGTGATTGATGCGCTCGGCGAACAATTCGCCATTGAATATACCTTACTCATCCTTGCAGGTAAGGCCACTCCACAGGTTCAGATGTACCGCCACGAAGCCCTTGATGTTTTTGCCAGCGGTAATGACAAGGATGCCAATTTCTGGAGCAGCCTTATCCGCCAGATGTTACTGGAAGGTTTGCTGGAAAAAGATATCGTGGAATATGGTGTGCTCAAGATCACGAAGAAGGGCAGGGCATTTATGAAGAAGCCTGCTTCATTCAAGATCGTGCTTAACAATCTTTTTGAAGATGCCAATGCCGATGATGAAGCGAACGAACCATCAGGGCCAGCCAGCAGTGCGGTGGATGAGAAATTAGTAGAGTTGTTGAAAGAATTACGCAAGAAAGTTGCCAAAGAAAAAAATCTTCCCCCGTTTGTCATCTTCCTCGAAAGCTCGCTGGAAGATATGGCTACGATGTATCCTACCACCATGGCTGAACTGGAAAAGATCAGCGGCGTCAGCAAAGGAAAATCGTTGCGGTATGGCAAACCTTTCCTTGATATCATCAATAAATATGTGGAAGAAAATGATGTGATCCGTCCGGATGATTTTGTGATGAAAAGCGTGGTGAATAAAAACAACAACAAGATCTTCATCATTCAGAACGTAGATAAAAAGATCGGCCTCGAAACCATCGCAAAAAATAAAGAACTCCGCATCGACGAGCTCCTGGAAGAAATGGAAACCATTGTTGCCAGCGGCACCAAGCTCAACCTCGACTACGCCATCGATGAAATGGTAGACGAATATGAACAGGAAGAGATCATGGATTATTTCAAAAGCTGCGAGACTTCGTCGTTACAAGTAGCACAGGAAGAAATGGCGGATAGCAATTTTACCTGGGAGCAGCTGAAGGTGATGAGGATAAAATTTCTTTGCGTTTATGGGAATTAATGTTTTTGAAGTTTTTTCTCAGGGCTTTTGTCAATAGTGAATAGTGAATGGTCAAACCTTCGAAGTTTATTAGTTTATTGACGTTTATAATTCAGAAATATTTAAAGAGCCGATGAGTTATCATCGGCTCTTTTTGTTTTTATCCTTTTCTGACAGGAGAAACTTTGTTAATCGAATAACCTTCGAAGGTTTGACCATTCACTATTCACCATTCACTTAACCACAATCTGCTCAGGCGAAGTCACAATTATCTCCGGCTTTCCTTTATATTCTATCAACTCCCCGGTTACACAGATCTCTTTTTGATCGTACATTTTTTCCGGTGCCTGCGGGAAATTTTTCCTGTCTTCGCCAAATACTACCACCGTAAGCGGACTGCCGGGATAGGCTGCGCCTACATTGAGGAAGGTCGGCTGTCGCTTAGAGGTCTCAAAATATTTCGACCCGAATACTTTGCTGCAGATGGTCACTTTTTTACCCATGTAAGCAGCGATGCTGTCGATGGGAATCACTGTCTGGCTGAAGGCGGATGAACTAAATAAACTGATAGTGAGGATAAACAAATATTTTTTCATTGCATGATTTTTTGGAAAGTAAAAGTAATGGTTTGGGACCAAACCCCATCATTTGCCCCGGGCTTAAGCCCGGGGCAAATGATAAAAAAACCCCTCACGGGAGGGGCTTTTCGGGGGTGTTTATTTTTTGTTGAGGTTAGTTATTGTGGTGTTGATCCTTATCTTAAGATCCGCAGCTTACACAACCATCTTCCATCGTACAGGTACCGCCATTTAATTGTGATTCGTCGATGGCAGTTTCGATGTTGATGCTGTTATCCTCATTTACATTTACCAGCTGGGTTGTTTCAACCAATGGTTCGGCAGTTTTACCACCTTGTTTTTCTACGGTGAACTGTACCGCTTGTGCAGCAGCTTTGCTACGCAGGTAATACATACCGGTCTTCAATCCTTTTTTCCATCCGTAGAAGTGCATAGAAGTCAGCTTGCTGCTGGTTGGCGCGTCTACAAAGAGGTTGAGTGATTGCGACTGGCAGATATAAGCGCCCCTGTCGGCGGCCATATCGATGATATTACGTTGTTTGATCTCCCAAACGGTTTTGTAAATTTCTTTTACATTATCCGGGATACCGTCTATCTTCTGGATAGAACCATTGTGGCTCATGATCTGGCTCTTCATGTCATCGTTCCACAGGTTCAGGTCTACCAGGTCTTTCAGCAGGTGTTTGTTCACTACTACGAATTCTCCGCTCAATACACGGCGAACGTAGATGTTGGAAGTATATGGTTCAAAACATTCGTTGTTACCCAGTATCTGAGATGTAGATGCGGTAGGCATCGGTGCTACCAGCAATGAGTTGCGTACGCCATGTTTCAGCACTTCCGCTTTCAGGGTGTACCAGTCCCAACGCAGGGTTGGTTCTACTCCCCACATATCAAACTGGAAGATCGCTTTTGATACCGGTGAGCCAGGGTATGTTTCGTAATGTCCTTCAACTTTTGCCAGGTCTTTACTTGCAGTCATTGCCGCGAAGTAGATGGTTTCAAAGATTTCTTTGTTCAGCTGTTTCGCTTCATCGCTTTCGAATGGAAGGCGCAACAGGATGAACACATCCGCCAATCCCTGTACACCAAGGCCGATAGGGCGGTGGCGAAGGTTGGAGCGTTCGGCTTCTTCTACAGGGTAGTAGTTGTTATCGATGATCTTGTTCAGGTTGATGGCAGCCTGGTAAGTTACTTCATACAATTTTTCGTGGTTAAATTCACCATTTATCACAAAGCGTGGCAACGCCAGTGAAGCCAGGTTACATACCGCTATCTCATCAGGAGAAGTGTACTCCATGATCTCTGTGCAAAGATTAGAACTCTTGATGGTGCCAAGGTTCTGCTGGTTGCTCTTGCCGTTAGCTGCATCTTTGTACAACAGATAAGGAGTGCCGGTTTCGATCTGTGCATCCAGGATAGCAAACCAAAGGTCTTGCGCCTTGATGGTTTTTCTTGCCCTTCCTTCGGCTTCGTATTTCTGGTACAATGTTTCAAATTCTTCTCCGTAACAATCCTGCAGGCCTGGCGCTTCGTTCGGGCAGAAGAGGCTCCATTCGCCATCAGCTTCCACACGTTTCATGAACAGGTCGCAGATCCACAATGCATAAAACAGGTCACGTGCACGCATTTCTTCTTTACCATGGTTCTTACGCAGGTCGAGGAAATCGAAGATATCAGCATGCCATGGTTCCAGGTAAATGGCAAAAGCGCCTTTACGTTTTCCACCACCCTGATCTACGTAGCGTGCAGTATCGTTGAATACTTTCAGCATCGGGATGATACCATTGCTCGTGCCGTTGGTGCCGCCGATGTAGCTGCCTGTAGCACGGATGTTGTGTATCGCTAAACCGATACCACCGGCGCTCTGCGAAATTTTCGCCGTTTGTTTCAGTGTATCGTAAATGCCTTCGATGCTGTCGTCTTTCATGGTTAGCAGAAAGCAGGAGCTCATCTGTGGTTTTGGCGTACCCGCGTTGAACAAGGTTGGGGTAGCATGTGTAAACCAGCGTTCGCTCATCAGGTGATACGTTTTGATAGCCGCTTCGATATCGTTTTTGTGGATACCGATCGCTACCCTCATGTACATGTGCTGCGGGCGTTCCACGATCTTACCATCGAGTTTCAGCAGGTAAGATTTTTCCAGGGTTTTGAAACCGAAGTAATCAAAGCCGTAATCCCTGTCGTAGATGATGGATGAATCCAGCAATGCCGCGTTGTCCACGATGATCTGCGCTACATCATCCGCCAGCAACGGAAGATATTTCCCTGTTTTTGGATCTACACATTCGTGGAGCAGCTTCATGGTCTGCGAGAAACTCTTGATCGTATTCTTATGCAGGTTGCTCACCGCTATACGGCTTGCGAGTGAAGCGTAATCCGGATGCTTCACGGTAAGTGATGCCGCGGTTTCGGCAGCAAGGTTGTCGAGCTCCGTGGTGGTAACACCATCGTACAAACCTTCAATCACTTTTTTTGCCACATCAACAGCGTTCACAAAACGTCTGTCGAGGCTATAACAAAGCTTTTCGATACGTGCAGTGATCTTATCGAATTTTACGCTTTCTCTTTTGCCATCTCTTTTAATTACCTGCATTGATATATATTTTTATGGTTAGTAGTCTCTTTAATGGATATTTTTTTAATGGATAATGCTTCCTGGTTAAAATTTGTTACGAATCGCCAGTTCAATCTGGCCGTAAAAACATTATCCATTATCCATTTTTCAATTATCCAATCTGTTTTATTATAGTGTCGTCTCCCCTCACGACCCATGTTCAAAACATGTACCGCGTTCTGCTTGTGCTTGTTAATTAGTTTGTGCTGTTTGCTGGTGTTGGCTAGCTAATCCTGTCCATCCTGGTTAAAAGTCGCAGATGCTTTGTGCTCCTCCGTGTCTTTGTGCCTTAGTGGTTTGGTCCTAAAAGTCTTCGTCTACCGAGAACGCCTGTGCTTCTTTGTTTCCGCCGATAACGCCTGCTTTCTGGTAATCTCCTACCCTTTTTTCAAAGAAATTCGTTTTGCCTTCCAACGAGATCATTTCCATGAAATCAAATGGATTGGTGGCGTTGAACATTTTAGGGTACCCTAATTCGCCCAGCCATCGGTCGGCCACAAATTCTATGTATTGTTTCATCAGGTCGGCATTCATACCAATGAGTTTCACCGGTAATGCTTCGCTGATAAATTCTTTTTCTATTTCCACCGCATCCGCGATGATCTTGTACACTGCTTCCTGCGATAATTTGTTTTGCAGCATGCCGTAGAGCAGGCAGGCAAATTCGCAATGCAGGCCTTCGTCGCGGCTGATCAGCTCATTACTGAAAGTAAGCCCCGGCATCAGGCCGCGTTTTTTGAGCCAGAAGATGGAGCAGAAGCTGCCGCTGAAGAAGATGCCTTCCACAGCCGCGAAAGCCACCAGGCGCTCTGCAAAGTTTCCGCCTTCGATCCAGCGAAGTGCCCATTCCGCTTTTTTCTTTACCGCGGGTACGGTATCGATGGCGTGGAACAAACGGTCTTTTTCGGCCGGGTCTTTAATGTAAGTATCGATCAGCAGCGCATACGTTTCACTGTGAATGTTTTCCATCATGATCTGGAACCCGTAAAAACAGCGGGCTTCAGGCAATTGCACTTCGCTCATGAAATTCACGGCGAGGTTCTCGTTCACTATTCCGTCGCTGGCCGCAAAGAAGGCCAGGATATGGGAGATGAAGTGGCGTTCGCCATCGTTCATCGCATTCCAGTCTTTCATGTCGCTGCTGAGGTCTATCTCTTCAGCGGTCCAGAAGCTGGCTTCATGTTTTTTGTATTGTTCCCAGATCTTCGGGTAATTGATAGGCAGAATTACAAAGCGATCTTTGTTTTCTCTCAATAGTAATTCGTCGTTATCCTGCTGCATCGCTCCTTTTTTAGAAATATTATTAAACCGTTATCTTTTTATTTTTTATTCAGAAGGGATTTTTACCGCTTCCTGCTGGCTATCAATCTCTTGGGAATTTTTAACCAGATTTTGATGTTTTTTTTCTCCTCTTTTACCGGTGAAAAACCCTCTATGCAATAATACAAACCATCCAAAAGCATTTAATAAAAAGTTAATAACAGGCCGTGAATAAAAACCGTTAAAGCCTGCTAGCGTTGCATTTCACGGCGTGGAAAAGTAAAAAAATAAATCTCTAGGTTTTTCCCGTTTTTATATGTAAAAAACGGGAAAACGGATTGTAATTTTCTTTCATCATTCATCTGTGATGCAGGCTGGTTAAGCTTTCTGGAAGATGTTACTTTCAAACAACTCCGCAAAAAACTGTCAGAAACCATCTTGCATCATTTCACTTTTTTTAGAAAAAAAAACGGCATTTTTTATAAAAAACCGCTTACCGTATTTACCACATCGTGCCTCCTCTTCCGGGAACCTTGCCGGGCAACTTTTTTCTCTTCCCATCTTCCCTTCCCACAGCCGTTTTAGCCTCTTGCCGGGAAGGCGTTTAGTCAATTTCCGCCGTGTTATTTTTAAAATTTTTTATTGAAAATTAGGCTGTTTGCTATTTTTTCCCTTATTTTTGCAACCCCTTCGGGGAATTCTACTTTAGTGTAGAGATGGTGCGGTAGCTCAGTTGGTAGAGCAATGGACTGAAAATCCATGTGTCGCCGGTTCAATCCCGGCTCACACCACAAGACCTCAACAGCGATGTTGGGGTTTTTTGTTGGTATATACTTTCGAGAGCGAAGTGTCAAAACACTCCGGGGTTGAAGAAAAAACCCCGGAGGTTTTCTTCATCCTCCGGGAGTTTATGGTCGTTTTGCATTTGCCCCTGTTAGTTTTTGAGGAGGTCTAAGATATCTTGCGGAACTCTTACGCCAGAAAGCGAGTTGCCAACACCCGGTAAAATATGCCGTTCTGAGATATTTTAGCACCCTTTCCTTGGAGTACATTTACAAAAACTCAAAACTATGAATGTGGATGAAATAATCTCAGGGGCCTTTATGAACTCTCTGCAAGGAGAAGGATTATTTATCGTAGAAGGAAATCCCAAAACGAACCAACTTAGAATTCTGCCCGCAGATCAGGCATTCAGAGATAATCTAAGTTGCTTTGCCTGGGATATTAACACCGGATTTCAATACCTGGGAATATTTACTGAAGAAAGTTTAGCTCAAAAACATATTGATAAAATCCGGGAAAAAATAAGAAATGATGCAGGAGATCGATTGATATAATTTTTAAAAATAGAAAATCCAGATGAACGGTTATGCTTTTTGCCCATACTCTGTGAACGCTAAGCATCAAAGGGGAAACAGGCGATAACCCCTGGCCATTTTAGAATAATTACATATTTAGTTCACCCTAACTCCCCTTCTGCTTCACCGTTTTCATCTGTATCACGTCCACCAAAAACGCGAATGCCATCGAAAAATAAATGTATCCCTTTGGTATCTCAAAATGAAACCCTTCGGCGATCAATGATACGCCGATCATCAGCAAAAAACACAGGGCTAAAATTTTAAACGATGGGTGCTTGCGGATGAATTCGCTGATAGGCTTCGATGCAAACAACATGATGACCACCGTAACCACCACCGCCGTGTACATCACCCAAAGTTGCTGCACCATGCCCACCGCCGTGATGATAGAGTCGATGGAGAATACAAGATCCAACAGGATCACTTCAGACAATAGTTTACCAAAACTTCCTTTTGCAGGAACAGTTGGCTGCCCATCGGCTTCCACTTCGGTTTTGTGGTAAATTTCTTTAGTGCTTTTGAATATCAGGAAAAGCCCGCCGAAAATAAGGATGAGGCTCTTACCCGAAAAACCTATGTTAAAGAGCCTGAATAATGTTTGATCCAGCTGAAGTATCCACGAAATAAGCGCCAGTAATATTAGCCGCATCACCATCGCCAGCCCTATGCCCCAATAGCGCAGTTTATTCCGCTGGTTATCGGGGAGTTTATCCGCCAGGATAGAAATGAAGATGATGTTGTCGATACCAAGGATCACTTCCAGGGCTATCAAAGAAAGTAATGGAACGATGGCGTCGGTCATTTGGTGGGTGGCTTTTGATAAAGATAAATGATTTCGGTTGATGCTGTTACCTACAACGATACCACAGGGCATTAGAATGTTATTAGAGTTTTTGACGCCTCCATTCTTTCTGTTGTCACCAACAACTCCGTATAGTTAAAATTTCGTTGGTGCTACAGGCATCCGCCAGGCAGTTTAAATGTAAGACCAACTTGCGGCTTTCCGGCAAACTGCGCTTATCTTAGTAGTATGGACTTCTTCACCATACCTGTAAAAAAATACAAACAGCTTTTCTGGATCACGGTTGGCATCAACATCGCAGCCATCACCATTTCGTACATACTGCTGCATAAGGGAACGTATCTGCTGCGTGGCTTTGATCCCGGATCAAACCTTACTTTTCCTTTTCTTGGCCTTGTGGTTATCCTGGCTTTCCTGCACGCCAATTACCAGCGCAAACAATTGCAGCGCCTGCTTACCATAGAAGATTTTGAAAGCCGTGTAGATGCTTACGAGAGATTTTATATCCTGCGGATGTGGTGGTTTGTTTTTTCCTGCGGTTCTTCGTGCCTGCTTACTTTATTTACTGCACGGCAGTTGTTCATTTATTATGGTGCATTCGACATACTGATGTCGCTGATGTTTTACCCTACACTCAAACGGTTCAGGCGCGAACTGCAGAATGATGAAATATTATTGTTCTGATCTTTTTAACTTTATTACAAATAAATCACCCGCTTATGCTACGCAGGATTGTTGGTTTTCTTGGATTTTTATTGATCGCTTCCGTAGGTTTTTCGCAAAATACAAAAGCCGAAAAAGCTTTGCTGAAAGAACTGAATAGTATCCTTTCTCAAACACCCACCATCCATTTTGCATACACCGATCCGATGAAAATTGATTCTGCTTTTGCGATCGATGGCGGTAAAACGTTATCCGTTACCGTTAGGTACAATTCGCCCGACAGCGGATTTTACCGGGTAAGGATGGCTGTAGCATTGGCTGATGTGGAAAGCGCTTTCCAGGATATGTACCTGTTGCTGGAATGCAAACCTGCTGCTGTTCATTTGTACGAAAGTAAATTCAATAGCGGGCAATTGCTATTTGTTGAAAACAGGGATCTGTTTCATATCGGACTCAGAGAAGATGATGGCAAAACTCTTGACAGGTTGCGTAAATTGCTTCAGGCTGTACAACCACAAACACGCTAAAATACGAATGCGTACAAAGGAAATTTTGTGTGCCTTCGTGGCTTTGTGTATTAGTGTTTAGCCGAAAATGCTGAGATCCGCTTCGGGAATGCCTTTGCCAAGAAGATGGGTGAAGAATTGTTGCATTGAAAAATTATAATACAATTGTTTTTACCAAAGAAGCCACTTCTTTCAACAATAACGGAAACGCCGGTTGCGCCATTCCTCCATGATCATATCCCTGCAATTCAAACAGTCTCGTTTGCTTATGACCTGCCAGTTTCATCATGCGGAGCAGGTAGGCATTTTCTTCATAACGGCCCAGCAATTCCATTTCGCGATCGCCGGTAATGAGCAGCATCGGTGGTGCGTCAGGCCTCACAAAATATAGCGGTGCATATTTGTCAATGACCGGTTGCGTTTCTTTTATACCCTGCTCGCCGCGGATGGTGAAATGTGAAATGGCTTGCCCGCTGAAAGGGATCAGCCCTGCCACACGATTGGCATCGATGCCATATTTATTCAGATAACTTTTATCCAGAGTGATCATCATTCCTAAATATCCTCCAGCCGAATGACCTGAAACAAAAATGAGTTTGCTGCTGCCTCCGTAACTTTCGATGTGCTGAAATGCCCAGGCCACCGCAGCGGCTGCATCTTCAATATAAGCAGGTGCTTTCACCTTTGGCGAAAGCCGGTAACCTACACCGATCACCGCATATCCTTTATCCATCAATGCCGCAGGAATTTCCTTATTTCCACCGGTAAGCCCGCCACCATGAAACCATACGATGGTAGCAAAATTCTTTTTATCCTTTGGATAATAAACATCTAGCATACACTGCGAATTGATGTAAGCATCTTTCTGGTTGATGGAATCAGCGTAGTAGTGGATATTCCTGAGGGTTTCATAATTAGTTTGAGCTTGCGCAGAAATACTGATGGCACAAAAGAAGAAGAGGAAAAATTTTTTCATGTATGTAATTTAAAAAAAATCCGGCAAGCTTATAGTAAGTAATCTTTTCGTATAAATACAAAGGTTCACAAAAAAACTTTGTGAACCTTTGTGACTCTGTGCCTTCGTGGTTAAAAATGTTATTCCGTTTCAGCGTGATGTGTAAACGCTCCCGTGGTAGCATGCCTGCCTTCTGCAATCTCTTCAATCATTTTCGTATTGAATGCATCCAGGTCTTTCGGGCTTCGGCTGGTCACTAATCCATTATCAACCACCACTTCTTCATCGTGCCAGGAAGCTCCGGCATTTTTTATATCCGTTTGTATCGATGGGTAAGAGGTCATTTCTCTTCCTCCCAGCATGCCCGTCTCGATCAGCAATTGCGGGCCATGGCAGATAGCGGCCAACGGTTTTCCTTCTTCGAGAAAATGTTGCGCAAAAGCTACATACTCTTTATGATTCCTCATCTGGTCGGGATTGATCACGCCACCGGGAATCATCAACGCATCGTAATCTTCAGGTGATGCTTCGCGAAGATTGATGGTAACGGGCAATTCGATGCTCCAGTGATCGTGGTTCCAGCCTTTTACCACATCCTGCAGCGAAACGATGTCCACTACAGCTCCGGCTTCTTCCAGTGCCTGCTTGGGACTGGTGAGTTCTATTTCTTCAAAACCATTGTCGGTAAGGATGGCTACTTTTTTATTATTTAAGGTTGTCATGATAATTTGGTTTTAATGTTTGTGATGCCGAAAATAGTTCAAACATTATTCCATTTTAAATCCTGTAGGAACGTGCCTGTGGCGCGTTCAATTTCACCTCCGGTGAAATTCATGAATTAATTTTTCCGCAGGAAAAATTGAACGCGCCACAGGCACGTTCCTACAGGATCACAGGTTCCAGATATCTTTTGCCAACCTATATGTATTACAATGTGCTTCAGTGATAATGCGCACATCAGCACTGTATCCGCCACCCATCGACACCTGGCAGGGGATGCCGGATCTTTTGAGCAGATCAAAAACAAACCTGTCGCGTCCTTTGCAGCCTTCAATAGTGACTTTCAGCTTACCGAACTTATCAGTTTCCAATATATCCACACCGGAGAGATAAAAAACAACATCGGGTTTTTCGGTATCGATCAGTTTGGGTAGATTTTGCGCCAGCAGGGAAAGATATTCCGCGGTGGTGGTGCCATCCGCCAACTCAACATCCAGATCGCTTTTTTCTTTGTGAAAAGGATAATTGTTTTTTCCGTGCATACTGAAAGTGAAAACCCGGGGTTCGTTTTCAAAAATTTTCGCAGTGCCGTTTCCCTGGTGTACATCGAGGTCGATAATGAGTATTTTTTTTGCCAGGCCTTTTTGTAAAAGATAATTGGCCGCGATCGCCTGATCGTTGAGCATACAAAATCCTTCGCCCCTATCGGCGAAAGCATGGTGTGTACCTCCGGCAACATTCATCGCGACCCCATATTGCATCGCAGATAAAGCCCCATCAATCGTTCCCTGCGCAATCCTGAGTTCGCGTTCGGTCAGCTGCGGTGATTGCGGAAAACCGATATGCCGCTGTTCCTTTTCGGAAAGCTGCTGGTGCAGGAGTTTGTCGAGATATGTTTTGTCGTGTGTCCACAGCACAACTTCGTGTACGCATTGCCGTGGTGAAACAATGTTTTCTTCGGTGATGGTCCCTTCATGTAATAATTGCGCCGGGATCAATTCATATTTCAACATCGGAAAGCGGTGCCCCTCGGGCAGTGGGTGCGCATAAATAGGATCGTAAGCTATGAGGAACATCCGTAAAATTGAAGCCCAAAGGTAAACCAATTACGAATGGGCAATTACGAATTACGAATGCAGGTTCGAAAAGGCTTCATAAATTCGTAATTGCCCACTGGTAATTGATTTAGTTTTTCACCCTGTTCGTTTCCGCATCAGCGCCATTCTTGCGTTCCTTCCGGTCAGCATTGATACCCTTGCTGAAGCTATAGGCAAAACCAAGAATGATAGCGCGGCTGTCTCCCATGTTGTGATAATTTCCTTCGCCGCCTTTGAGATTATTGATGTCCCCTTTGTTTACCCTGCTGTAAAAAAAGTCCTGCACAAATATTCGCACGCTTGCTTTGTCTTTGAGGATCTTTTTCTTTACACCTCCATTCACCAATCCCATTTCGCCCAGGCGAAACTGGGCATCCAGTATTTTTGTCCGATAGAAAAAGAAAAGTTCGGCGCTCCATCCTTTTTGAAGATTAAACTGGTTGTTGCAATTGAAAACCCAGGCCCCTCCTTTATTATCGATCGTTTCGGTGTAAATTTTACTCTGTGTACGGCGGTGGGTATATTCCACATAAGGCAAAATATTATACCATTTCGTTACTTTGATAGTTCCGTCGATGGAGAAACCAACGATGTCTTTTTTGCCGATATTGCCGGTACGGCTGATGAAAGTATTACCCACCAATTCAATCGTTTCGTTCATATCATCTTTTACATGATCGTAAAAGAAAGTAGTATTGAAGTTATTTTTAAACGTATGCGTCAACTCGAAATGATGTGTGAACTGTGGTTTCAAAAAAGGATTACCGGCATAATAAGTAAATTTATCCAGGGGCGATATGAATGGGTTCAGGTCTGCATAATAAGGCCTGTCCAATCTACGGCTATAAGAAAAATTCAGGCTGTTATTTCCATTACTATCCAGTTTGTAAGAAGCAAAAACCGTTGGAAAAAGATTGGTGTAATTTTTTTTGAAAGCAGAGTCTGGCTTTTGTACATTTCCTGCCTGGTAGCCTTTGGAGATCGTTTGTTCTGCACGCAGCCCTGCCTGAAAAGAAAACCGCTTCATATCCTTACTGAAATTCACGTAGGCCGCATTGATATTTTCTTTGTAAGTAAAATGATTGCTTTTTTCGTAATCCGGTGAAGTGACATTATTGAACGTGATAAAATACCTTGCGTCATTATCTGTAGTTGTATAACTCGATTTAATCCCCGTCTCGATCTTTGCATTGCCTTTCAAAGGATGCGTGTAATCTGCCTTGTAAGAATATATATCGATGAATGACGGCAACACTCCTGTAAGTTCATCGTGGTATTTCTGAACATTCGCGGAAGTGAAGCTGGAATTTTTGAACAATTGATCAGCATTCATATTATAGCGTATGTAATCGGCATCCATACTCAGTTCCCGCCCGCTGCTATCGATCTGAAGGCGATAATTAAGGTTGGCGCTCCTGTTCTTAAATATCTTTCTTTCAAAGTTATCCGCCAATATGATCGAATCTGTCGCATTGGCCGCGTTATAAAAAAAACCTGTATTGTCCCTTTTCTCGGTGGATGGACGTTCCATGCCACTCAGCACAATACCGATCGTCGACCGTTTGCCAAGCGTATAATCTACCCCAAATTTTATCGCCGTGCTTTTGTACCACCTTTTGTTGTAAGTGTTTTGCGCAAATGACGAAACCTGTACTCCTGCATTATCGCGGTATCGCCGGGCTATGTCAAGGTCACTGAAATTTTGCCCGGAGGAAAAAGATGCGTTGGTAAAAAAGTTGAACTTCTTGTTGCGGTAATTAAAATTCAGGCTGTTTCTTATATCTCCATACACGCCTTGCCGGTGACTGGCATTGAAATTTCCGTTGAACCCTTTTGTTTTGCCTTTTTTGGTTTTGATATTGATCACGCCTGCATTACCCGCAGCATCGTATCTGGCCGGTGGCGTGGTCATGATCTCGATCTTATCCAATGCACTTGCGGGCAACGATTTCAGGTAATTCGCCAGGTCGGCCCCGGATAAATAACTTGGTTTATCATCAATGTAAATGACCACGCCCTGCTTTCCTTTCAGGCTGATGGCATCGTTGTTATCTACCTGCACACCTGGCGACCTTTCAAGTACTTCGAGCGCATTGCTTCCCGTACTCGAAATGAATGCATCCACATTGATCACCGTTTTATCTGCTTTGCGTTCGATCGCCTTCTTTTGTGAGGTTACGATCACATTAGCAAGTGTGCTGTCTTTAAACCTGGCCGTAGTATCCTGCGCAATGGTACGGATGCTGCATACAAGACATAGGATTAGTATGAATGAAAATTGCGGTTTCATGTTAATGTTTAAAAATTAGACAAAAGGGTGGCTATCCCACACCTATGTGGGTATCCATAATGAAAGAGAATGAAACGATGAGGTTGAAATTTGCCTTCGGATATGCTTCTATCCTTAATGGATCTTATTTATCCGCTTTAAGCTTCCAGTTATACAGCAGCTTCCAATCGGAACTTTTGATATACTTCGCTTTCAGCGCTGCATGCAGTGCTTCAGACTGTACTTTATCATTCACGATAAGCTGCGTATTGGTAAGCTGGTAAGAAAGATTTTTTTCGTTGGAAATGATGTTGTTTGTTTTGAGGTCGGCTATTATATTATTGGTGAGCGCCTTTACGTCAACGTCTTTTTCAACATGGGCATTAGTGTTGATATTGGTATTTATGTTGGTGGAGATATTATTATTCACACTATAACTCAGGCCGGTAACAGTATAGTATTTATCATTGTCTACCACGGTTTCTATATTTACTTTGCGTTGCTCGTCCTTTACTGTGGTCAATTTCTTTTTATCCGCTTCTGTTTTATCTTTTTCCGCTTTCAGTTTGCGATCTTCCGTACGGTTTTCACGCGTATCATTTCTTCTTTGTTTGCGTTCATCGAGCTTTTGTTGCTGCTGATCCAATGCGGCCTTTTTTTCATCCAGCGCCTGAACCTGCAGGTCTAGTTCTTTCTGCTCGTCCAGTTTATTCAACTGCACTTTCAAACTTTGCAGGCTATCCAGCCTGGCTAATTTTGCCTGTTCTGCAACCTGTTTTTTTTGTTGCAAGGCAATTACTGCCGCTTCTGCTTTGAGTTTCCTGGCCCTGGTAGAATCCTGTTGTAACCACATATCAGTAATGCCCGGCAGTTCTTCATAATTGCTCATCATGTCGTTCATGATCTTTTTATATGTATCCCAATTGCCTTGCGGAATTTTTTTACCGTTTATTTTGAACCAGGTGATGTCGCCATATATTTCATACACATTACCATTACGTTTTGAAACAAAGTGCCTGCGTGGCTTTTCGGAGCGGTCGTTGTAAACGATTGTTTTCCCTTCCGTAAGATCCTGCGCCAGTTGATCTGCCGAAAGCAGCGGTTCATCCAGCGTTTCAGAGGTTGTACTGGTCTCCGTTTTCTGCGTTTTGATGGTACTGGTTTCTGTTGATGGTTTGTTCTTTTTCGTTTGAGAAAAAACCAGGGTAAGCGTTCCCGTTAGCAGGAAGCAGGCTATTAAAAAAACTTTTTCCATGTTGTTTAATGATTTATTGCTGTTGTGAACAATTCGTTTGACGCGTTGCAACAGGTGGTCTTTTTTTCCGGTAAGCGCTGTTGCATAGCGGGGTTGCGCTTCATCAAATTCCTGGAAAGAAACCAGGGCATTGATGTAATCGCGTTTATTGCTGGTGAAAGAAAGGGCAATATCATCGCAACAATTTTCCCGTTCAGTTTTTATCAGCGCCGATACCCAAAGTACAGCGGGATTGAAAAAGAAAAGGATCTCCACCACATGCTGCAGCATGTTGATGAGGTAATCTTTGCGGCGGATATGCGCCAGTTCATGCAGGAGTATCGCTTCCACATCTGCCGGAGAAAGTGAAGCGAGCGCCCCCAGCGGGAAGAAAATAACCGGCTTGAAAAAGCCAATCACCATCGGTACTTTTACAATGCCGGATTGGAGGAACCGCACCTGCTGATCGATACCAAGCTGATTCGAAAGCTGCTGTACACGCAGGCTCCAGAAAGAACCCACACTTGACACCTTCCTTTTCTTGATGCGTTGTATCCCATACAATCCAGCCATCATCTGCGCAAGCCTCATGCTGATGACCAAAAACCATACAAACACAATAGCAGCAGCGTACCTGTTGAAAAAGCCTGTAGCCGAATCCATGAAAGAAGAATGACCGGTAACTGCCGGAACTGCCGTGATGTTGTTAGTTGTTATTGTAATGACCGGCTCACCTATAAAGGCAACAGGAGCCGAAACTGTCGAGAAAAATTTTTCTATCTCCACATAAAATGTAACTGAAACCACCGCTACAAACAGAACCAATGCAGATGTGATCAGGTTGTAGCGTGTCGCAGCAGTTTTTTTTCGCGTGAACAGGATACAACATCCTGCAACACCTGCCAGCAATAAGCCCTGCCAGAGCGAATGGATCAGCGTCCAGCAAAGTGCCTGTATCATTTTACCTGTAAACAGGCTTTGTGCAGATAGTAAATACATATGAACAGTTTGGTAGTGGTTGGTTATTTTTTATCGAGGTTATTAAGCAGTTCTTTGATGGCCGCCAGTTCCTTCTTCGATGTTTTTTTGTTACCCAGCAATTGCATCATCAGGCTGCTGGCAGAGCCGTTGTACATAGAATCTACAAACCTTTCGAGCAGTATGCCTTTGGTTTGTTGTTCCTCGACAGCGGGCGCATAAATATGCTTCATGCTGCTTTCGTCGCGGGTGAGCATTTGCTTTTCGGCCATGATCTGCATCAGCTTGAGCGTTGAAGTATATTGAACGGCTCGCTTCAACTCATTCAATGTATCATTTACAAACCTCACCGTACTCGGGCCATGCTGCCACAACACCTGCAATATCTCCAACTCCGATTTTGTTGGCTCCATCTTTTTATCATCATTCATTTCTTTCATGAACCAAAGGTAGGAAAAGTTTCGTACGAACCAAATCATACCTCTCTTTTTTTTGTTAAATTTTTTTAACAGGAGGCATTTTAATATATTAATGGATAACGGTACAATGGATAATACTTGAGTTTTACAGTTAACACATCCAGTTGAAGCATTACCCATTGTACCGTTATCCATTATCCATTATTTATCTTTGCGGCATGAAATCAATTCCTCTTCTCTCCCTGTTATTTTTAAGCAGCGCTTCCTTTGCACAACTCACAAGAAAGCAACCATTGGTACAGTATGTGAAACCCATCATCGGTACCCAGCGGATGGGACATACTTATCCCGGTGCCACCGTTCCGTTTGGTATGGTGCAGCTTAGTCCGGATACGGATACCATCCCTTTTTCTGTTGATGGAAAATACAATCCTGATGTATATAAATATTGCGCAGGCTACCAATACGATGACAAAACGATCGTAGGTTTCAGCCATACCCATTTCAGTGGAACAGGGCATAGTGATCTTGGGGATTTCCTCATCATGCCGACTGTTGGCTCTCTGCAATTGAACCCCGGAACGGCTGACAATCCCAAAAGCGGCTTCCGATCCGCGTTTTCGCACGAGAACGAGACCGTGCAGGCTGGTTATTATAAAGTATTACTGGATGATCATGGTATCACCGCAGAGTTGACGGCGACCAACAGAGTGGGCTTTCATCAATATACTTTTCCAAAATCCAATCAAAGCCACATCATCCTCGACCTGATGAGCGGTATATATAATTATGATGAAAAAAATGTGTGGACGTTTGTACGCATAGAAAATGACAGCACGGTAACGGGTTATCGCCAGACCAATGGCTGGGGGCGTACACGTACACTGTATTTCGCGATGAAATTTTCGAAGCCATTTTTTCAATATGGCAGTAAAGAATTTGCGAAAATGACTTACCGTGGCTTCTGGGGAAAATTTGATCAACGTAAAAATTTTCCGGAACTGGCGGGTAAACAATTGCGCCTGAATTTCGATTTCAAAACAGAAGAGTTTGAAAAGATAAAAGTGAAATTCGCCCTTTCACCCGTAAGCATGGAAGGTGCTTTAAAAAATATGAACGCGGAATTGCCGGGCTGGAATTTTGAAAAAACAAAACAGCAGGCGCAGGACCTCTGGAACAAAGAACTGGCTAAAATAGAGATTGAAGGCTCGAATGTAGAGAAAGAAAATTTTTACACGGCCATGTATCACGCGTTCATCAACCCTACTACTTACATGGATGTAGATGGCGCCTACAAGGGGCTAGACCAGGAAGTGCATTATGCAAAAGGATTTACCAATTACACCACATTCTCTTTGTGGGATACGTATCGTGCATTGCATCCTTTGTTCAACATCGTGCAGCCGAAACGCAATGCGGATATGGTAAAGTCGATGCTGGCACACTACAATCAAAGTACCTTACACATGTTGCCCGTGTGGAGCAATTCAGCCAATGATAACTGGTGTATGTCGGGCTACCACAGCGTTTCGGTATTGGCAGATGCTATCATCAAAGGAAATAATACCGGCATAGATGCCAACAAGGCGTTGGATGCATGTGTAACTACGGCCAAACACAGAAGCTATGATGGTATTGGGTTGTATATGGACAATGGTTATATACCCGTTGACAAAAACGGCGTGGGTGTATCCACCACATTGGAATATGCTTACGACGATTGGTGTATTGCGCAGCTGGCGAAAAAACTGAATCGCATGGATGTGTATGATGAGTTTATCAAGCGTTCGCAGAATTATAAAAATGTTTTTGATGCTTCTACTGGCTTCATGCGACCAAAGTTGAGCGATGGAAAATTCAAGGCTTCGTTCGATCCGCTGAAGACTGATGGGCAGGGCTTTATAGAAGGAAATGCGTGGAACTTCAGCCTTTTTGTGCCACACGACCCCAATTCGTTAATTAACATGATGGGCGGAAAAGATCGTTTTGTAAAACATCTTGATTCATTATTCACCATGCATCTTCCTGACGAATTTTTTGCAGAAACAGAAGACATCACCCGCGATGGTATCATCGGCGGTTATGTTCATGGCAATGAGCCGGCGCATCATGTAGCTTACCTGTACAATTTTGCCGGTGCGCCATGGAAAACGCAGGAGCGCATTCGCATGATCTTAAAAATGCAATATAAATCAGCGCCGGATGGACTTGGCGGTAATGATGATACCGGCCAGATGAGCGCCTGGTATATTTTCAGCAGCCTCGGTTTTTATCCTGTTGCTCCTGGCTCACTGGATTATTCTATCGGCAGCCCAGCGGTGGATGGAGCCATTATCAACCTGGAGAACGGGAAAAAATTCATCCTTGAAGTGAAGAACCAGGGCGATAAGAATGTGTATGTGCAGAAAATTGAACTGAACGGCAAACCACTTACCGGATTCATTTTAAAACATACGGATATCATGAAAGGAGGAAAGATCGTGTATTATATGGGAGAAAATCCAATAAAAACTTTTGAATAATTTATTCTATAGGTAAATGCCTGCTGCAAGGGAAGGCTTACATTTACCGCCTGAATTACTAATAAAACATACAGCATGAAAAGCATAAAAAAACTGGCGTTTGTTGCACTCTTCTTTTGTTTCTCTTACCAATCAAAAGCCTGGGGCGTACTTGGCCATCGCATTGTGGGCGAGATAGCAGAAAGTTATCTGACTAAAAAAGCAAAAAAAAATATAGCCGGGATATTGGGCAACGAGACTGTAGCCATGAGCAGCAACTGGGGTGACCTTATAAAATCTGATCCGGCATATCGCTACCTCTATCCATGGCATTATCTCAATCTGAAAGGAGGTTTGTCGGAATCGGATATTTATAATTACCTCGCTACCGATACTGCGACAGATGCTTATACAAAAGTAAATTTCATGGTGGCCCAGCTTAAGAACCGTGCAGCCCTGACTCCTCCAGAACGCTTGATGTACCTGCGTTTCCTGATACATGTGGTGGGTGACCTTCATCAGCCAATGCACGTAGCGCATGCCGATGACCTTGGTGGTAATAAGGTAAAAGTAATGTGGTTCAACACCCCTACCAACCTGCACGAAATGTGGGATGAAAAGCTGGTGGAATTTCAACAGCTGAGTTATACGGAATATGCAAAAGCCATCAACTTTACCACCAAAGACCAGCGCAAAGCGTGGCAGGCAGAGCCCATTGGAAAATGGATCGTAGATTCCTATGCAATCACTTCAAGATTGTATGATGATATCAAACAGCCTGATCAGAAGCTGGATTACAAATATAATTTCACGTACTTTCCCGTGGTTAATCAGCAGCTATTGAAAGGTGGTGTGCACTTGGCGGGATTGCTGAATGAGATCTTTGGGTAATTTTCTTACACGAATTAAAACGAATTACACAGATTACACGAATTAAAAACCCCGCAGAAGCGGGGTTTTGTTATTGAGTTGGTTTGTCAAGTATTTTTAAAGAGGCTACCATCGCGTCAATTCTTTTCTCCCATTTTGATCGTTCTTCTGGTTTGCAGGAGAAATATAAAGTCAGCAATTTATCATTCAGGCTTCCATAAAATACATATTCAAAAGGAGAAAGCCTGTTGGTATTATAGCTGTATTTTATATAGCCAATATTCTTTCCTGAGTTAAGGGAAATGCCATCATCGTATATTTTTGCTGAAGCAGATTCTTTCTTTACGGCTGTAATGGCGAGATCTGTATAACCCGGAATATCATTGTCACTTAGTTCTTCTTCCGACAACGTGATCGAAAACTTTAGAGTAAGGTCTTTATCTGCAAAAAACAGGTGGGCTTTTTCCGGAGGATCTCCACTTTTTTCAAATTCTGAAGGAAGAAGGATCTCCACCTGCTCATTAAAAAAAGAGAATCTTTTTACATCTTGCGAAATGACTGCAAAGGGCAGGCAGATCAGTATCCATAAAATAATTTTTCGCTTCATCGTAACCGTTAGATTCATTACCCTGCTGTTTTCCACAATTTCACTCCGCCATCGATCGCTTCCTTATTGGTAACTATCTTGATATTATCTTCCAATGGAAAGTTGATCTTTTTTGCATTGCCACCGCCTATGTACAAACGATCGTAATTGAACACCGTCTTTAAAACACCGAGCACCCGCTGGATCTTTTCGTTCCATTTCGTATCGCCATCTTTAAGGTAAGCCTTGTCGCCTATGTATTGATCGTAGGTTTTGCTTTTGGTGATAGGATGATGCGCCAGTTCGAGATGCGGCAACAATTTTCCATCGAGCAGGAATGCAGTGCCAAAGCCGGTTCCCAATGTTACCATCATCTCAAGTCCTTTTCCGCTTACAATACCAAGCCCCTGCATATCCGCATCGTTGATTACCTGCGCTGGTTTACCAAATGTATCCGTCAGTGTTTTTGCAAAGCTGATCTCTTTCCAGCTATCGGCGGCCAGGTTTGGCGCTGTGTACACGATATTGTTTTTTACGTACCCCGGAAAACCAACGGATATGCGGTCATACTCAGGAAATGCCGCCACTAGTTTTTTAATAGTTTCCAGTATCGCTTCCGGCGTGGCCGGGTTTGGCGTTGGCAGCTTCTGATAATCTACTAACTGCTTGCCTTCCATATCCAATACGGTGGCTTTTACGCTGGTGCCGCCAATGTCTAATGCTAAAACGCTTTTGATGGTATCTGTCATGGAATAAAGTTACAAATGATGCCACGAATGCACGAATAAAAAGTTTCATCTTTCAGATTATTGTGATTTGTTTATTCATACAACCTATTCTTCTCTTTGGTCAATAATTATTCGTGCATTCGTGGCATAAAATTTTATGTTGTAATTTTCCTGTACGAAAGCTTGCCGCAAAACGAATTATCATGGATATAAACAACTCTGCTGAACAGCAAAGACTGAATATAAATGCGGGTAAGGATATTCCCCTGGAAAAATGGGGGCCATATTTAAGTGAGCGGCAATGGGGCACTGTACGGGAAGATTATAGCACTACCGGCGATGCCTGGCGCTATTTTCCACACGAGCACGCCCGCAGCCGCACCTACCTCTGGGGTGAAGATGGCCTGGCGGGAATTTCAGATTATATGCAGAATATCTGCTTCGCAATTTCTCTCTGGAACGGCAAGGACCCATATTTGAAAGAACGTCTTTTTGGCCTCGCCAACGGACAAGGCAATCATGGGGAAGATGTGAAGGAGTTATATTATTATCTCGATAATGTGCCTTCGCATTATTACATGAAATACCTGTACAAATATCCGCAGGAAGCATTTCCTTATCAACAGCTGATGGATACCAACGCAGCGCTATCGATGCAGGAGCCGGAGTTTGAACTGTTGGATACCGGTGTGTTTGACGAGAATAAATATTTTGATGTTTACATAGAATATGCAAAAGTCAATAGCGATGACCTTTTCATAAAAGTTGAAGTTGTGAACCGTGGCGAAGATGCCGCGGAGATAACGGTACTGCCTACATTATGGTTTTACAATCGCTGGCAATACGATAGCTTCAATGAAAAACCTTCACTGCGGCTGATGGATCAGCAATCAGTAGCTGCTTCCCATGAGCGTTCGGGAAATCATTTTTTATATTTCCGCAATGCGGATGAAGTTTTGTTTACCGATAATGAAACCAATTTCGAAAAATTATACGGTACAAAAAATAAATGTGCTTTTGTAAAAGATGCATTTCATGATGCCATCGTTGATAAAAAAAATCTTGACAAATTGCGCCGCAATAAATCAGGAACAAAATGTGCTCCTGTTTTTAAGAGAACGATCCAGGGTGGTCAAAGTGAAACGATCTGGCTGCGGCTGTGCGATCAGGAAAAAAATGATCCTTTTGAAAATGGATTTGAGCAGATCTTCGATCAACGTAAAAATGAAGCCGATGAATTTTACGGACATCTTCTTGTAAAAGACCCCGAGCTTGCCAATATCGAACGGCAGGCTTTTGCGGGGTTGTTGTGGAACAAACAATATTATCATTATGATGTGGAGCGCTGGCTGTCGCAATCGGATGGCATTACGCCAATCGTTGCCGACCGGCAAACAGGCCGCAATCATCACTGGAAAAATCTGAAGAACAAGGATGTGATCTCCATGCCGGATAAATGGGAATATCCGTGGTATGCCGCGTGGGACAGCGCTTTTCATGCCATTTCGATGGCGATGATCGATCCTACTTTTGCAAAAAATCAACTGTTGCTGCTGATGAGGGAGTGGTACATGAATCCGCAGGGGCAACTGCCGGCTTACGAATGGGATTTCGGGGATCTGAATCCCCCCGTGCATGCGTTTGCTGTATTGGAAGTATTCAAAACAGAACGTAGGGTGCAGGGAAGAGCGGATGTTGATTTTTTGAAAAAAGCATTTCAAAAGCTGATCATCAATTTTACCTGGTGGGTAAATCGTAAAGATAAAAACGGCAATAATATTTTTGAAGGCGGATTCCTCGGGCTTGATAATATCAGCATTTTCAACCGCAACATGCCGATGAATTCCGATGCTACGCTTGAACAAACCGACGGCACCAGCTGGATGGGAATGTATGCGCTGAACATGATGGATATGGCGTTAGAAATTGCCGTACATGATATAACGTTTGAAGATACTGCTACAAAGTTCTACGAACATTTTGTGTTGATCGCTGAATCCCTGAATGAGCTTGGCTTGTGGGATGATGAGGATAAATTCTTTTATGATGTTTTGTCCATTACCGATAAAGTCCCGTTCCATTTAAAGATCCGTTCGATCATTGGCATCACGCCTTTTTTTGCAGTATCTGCTATTAATTATAACAAACTCGAAAATCTGCATGATTTCAGGAAAAGGGTAGAATGGTTTAAGAACTACCGGACCGTCAATAAAAAATATCTGCCGAGCCATGAAACTTCGGATGATAATAAAGTGCTGTTATCGATCGTAAAAAAAGACAGGCTGATTGAAATGCTGCAACGCTTCCTGGATGAAAATGAGTTTTTATCAAAAGGAGGGATACGTTCCATTTCAAAATTTTATGAGCAAAAGCCTTATTCTATCAGCATCGGTGGAGTAGTGTATGCCATTCAATATGATCCGGGCGATGCCACATCGAATATGTATGGTGGTAACTCCAACTGGCGTGGGCCAGTGTGGATACCGATCAATTATCTTTTTATAAGGGCGCTTAATAAGTATGGTTCTTTTTACGGCGATCTTGTAAAAGCTGAGTTTCCTACCGGTTCCGGTAATTTTATGAACCTGAAAGATATCGCGGATGCATTGACAGAAAGGGTATTGAGTATTTTTCTGAAAGATAAAGACCAGAACAGGCCCGTGTTTGGGAAATACAATTGGTTTTATAAAGATGAGCCGAACGATCTTATTTTGTTTCATGAATATTTTCACGGAGATGATTCCAGCGGTTTAGGCGCTTCGCATCAAACAGGGTGGACGGCATTGCTGGTGAACCTGGTGAGGTTGTAATTGTAGGAACGTGCCTGTGGCGCGTTCCTACAATTCTATTTCAACAAAATGTTTTTAAATCGTTTTATCTCTGCGATCTCCGACGCAGATATAGCTTCGTTTTTATCATATTTAGATTTTAAAAACAGCACTCTTTTGTGCGCAGGAAATTTTTCCAGGATCAGTTCCATATCTTTTCCATGTGTTTCTTCTTTTTTTTCCGGCACTGCAATTACCGGTGCATCCGATTTATAACGGGTCGGTCGCTTCAGAATGATGGCCTGTAACGTAGCCAGTTTGCCGACTGGAATACCTGCTATTTTAGACGCCTTGCTATGCAATCCCTCCAGTTGTTTTTTACTCAACCCGCCACGTTCTATGTATTGTTTGAGCAGGCTATTGGCAAATACAGATTGCGGTTGCGCCTTGATAACCGCTTCCAGCAAGTCTTTAATGATATCTATATCTGGGTTTATCCTGTGCATTTTTAATGTTTACGAGTGGCAGGTTACTGGTGACGGGTTGTTCAGCGCTGCACAGATAACCCGTCACTCGTAAGCCGGGAACCTGCAACTATTTTTTCCTTAACAAAACTATCACTTTTTTAAAGCCATTCCTGTTAAACTACTTCCTTCTTTTTATATCTACGTTTTAAAGACAGCATTTTTAAAAAACTAAAAACAACGATCATGAAAAGAATATTACTCCCTTTAGCATTATTAGTTACCATTTTTACAGCATGTAAAACGGAACAAAAAAAAGAATTAGAAACCAGCAAACAATTGCTACTTACACCAGATACGGCCAGCCTTTACCCAAGTGGTGCCGGCTCTGATGTAGCAAAAGATAACGAAGACATCGCACCTAAAAGAAACACAGCCGTTGCACCTAAAACAAAAACGATCATCAGGTATGTTGAAAAACAAGTGCCGGCACCGGTAGTAACACCGGTTCCTACACCGGAACCAGTGGTTACTCCGCCGGTGGTTGCCACTACAACACCCGAAGTGATCACTACACCAACTACTACTCCAACAGAAACAGCTACTACAGCTCCGGCTCCGGTAGAAAATAAAAAGAAAGGCATCAGTGATGCCGCCAAAGGCGCAGCAATTGGTGGTGTGGGTGGTGCAGTAGCAGGAGCGGTAATAGGCAAGGGCGGTAAAGGCGCCATCATCGGTGGCGTGCTAGGCGCTGCAGGTGGTTACATCATCGGCAGGGCAAAAGATAAAAAAAGCGGCAGGATCGATTACGCTACCAACTAATTATTCTTTCGTGATGATCAGGGCCCGGCGGCGAGAGCTTCCGGGTCTTTTTAATCGCAGATTTAAAGGGATTACGCAGATTACACAGATTTTTTCACTGCGTGAAAATGATATGCATATTGTAAAATCTTCAGGTAAGTATAAATATGAAGTTTTTATGATCTGCATTTTAGTTTTCTGCATAGCAGAAAATAATCTGTGCAATCCGCGCATTCCTTGAAATCTGCGATCCTTATTCCAAAATTCAGTAGGTTTGCCCACACAAAATTTTACAAAACATATGAAGAAAGTTTTCATCTCGCTTGTGCTGATTGCAAGCCTGTTTAAAGCCCGTGCCGACGAAGGTATGTGGTTGCCAATGCTGTTGGGTCAGCAGGTATATAATGATATGGTGAAGAAGGGTTTGAAGCTCACCAAAGAACAATTGTATTCCATCAATAAATCGTCGATCAAAGACGCGATACTGATCTTTGGCGGAGGTTGTACCGGTGAGATCGTAAGCAACCAGGGATTGATCTTCACCAATCACCATTGCGGGTACGATGCGATCGCTTCTGCAAGCAGCGTACAGAACAATTATCTGCGTGATGGTTTTTATGCTTACAATAAAGACCAGGAAATCAAAAGCGGGCTTACCGTTCAGTTTCTCGATAAGATCGTAGATGTAACCAAAGAAGTAGAAGATGGTGTAAAGGGCCTTTCATGGGATGAGAGGACCAAAAAACTCCCTGAAGTTTTCAAAAGCATTACTGATAAAGTTGCTGATAAAGAAAATGGATTGGCTGGCAGGGTTTACAGCATGTTCAAGGGTAACCAATACATCATGTATGTTTACAAAACTTACAGGGATATCCGCCTGGTAGGAGCCCCTCCTGAAAGCGTAGGTAAATTTGGTGGTGATACTGACAACTGGGAATGGCCACGCCACACCGGTGACTTTTCAATTTTCAGGGTGTATGCCGATAAGGATGGCAAGCCTTCGGATTACAGTAAAGAAAATGTTCCGCTGAAACCGAAACATTTTTTGCCCGTTAGTATCAAAGGGATCAAAGATGGCGATTACGCTATGATCTATGGTTATCCTGGTGGTACCAACCGTTATGAGACCAGCTATGGCATCAAACTGAAAAATGAGATCGAAAACCCATCATTGGTGGCGCTTCGTGATATCCGTTTGAAATATATGCACGAGCAAATGATAAAAGACCCGGCAGTAAAATTGAAGCTGGCGAGCAATTATGCAGGCATCGCCAACTACTGGAAATTTTTTGATGGTGAAACAAAACAGCTGGTAAAATTCAAAACTTACGAGCAGAAACAGCAATACGAAAATGCTTTCGCAAAATGGGCTGCGGGTAAATCAGAATATGCAAACATCCTTTCTGATTATGATAAGAACTACGCTGCCTGGACACCTTACAGCAAAGCACGTCAGTATACCAACGAAGGTATCCTTGGGTCTCCTTTGGCAGCGTATGCAGCTTCATTGGCGGCGGTAGAAAATGCGCTTACCAAACCCGGCACTTCTTCTGCTGATATCAAAAAAGCGGTGGATGCGGCAGATGCAAGGCGTAAGACTTTCCTCGCGTCTGAAGACAGGCCAAGTGATGAAAAAATTGCTGCGGCTGTTGCCATGATGTTTTACAATGATGTTGATAAAAGCCAGCACCCGATTGGTTTCTACGAAAAGATCAAGGGCACTTACGGCGACCTGAAAGATGAGGCTACTTACAAGAAATGGGCGAAAGATCTTTTTGCAAACACCATGATCCTGGATGATACAAAGTGGGCGGCGTTTGTTGCAAATCCTGACGCTACTGTATTACAGGCTGATCCTGCATTTGACTTCGGTACTGCGTTTGTAAAAAATTACAACACAAAATATGCTCCGTTGTATGCAACTTTTGTAAACAAAAATAATGAGTTGGGCCGTGCGTACCTGAAGGGTATCATGGAAATGAATCCGGCTGCGGCAGCAAAAATGTATCCTGATGCAAACTTCAGCATGAGGGTAAGTTATGGTAATGTAAAAAGTTATGTTCCCCGTGATGCGGTGAAATATGATTTCGTTACCACCAGCAAAGGCATCCTTGAAAAATATGTTCCGGGTGATTACGAATATGATCTTCCTGCAAAACAAATCGAATTGCTGAAGAAAAGAGATTTTGGTCAGTATATCGATAAAAGCCGTAACGATCTTGTGATCGGATTTATCACAACAAACGATATCACAGGCGGCAACTCTGGTTCTCCTGTGATCGATGCTAACGGAAACCTGATAGGCCTTGCGTTTGACGGCAACTACGAAGCCCTGAGCCACAAGATCGCGTTTGACAAAGACCTCAACCGCACTATCAATGTGGATGTCCGTTATGTATTATGGTGCATCGACAAATTAGGTGGTGCAAAAAATATCATTGATGAATTGAAGCTGGTGAGGTAATCCTCTTCTGTTCTAAATAAAAAAGCGGCTGATATCAGCCGCTTTTTTATTGATCATTTTTACAAGATAGATGCGATATTCAGCACCAATGACAGGAGTTCATCGTTTCGGCGGATGATGATCTTTACTTTTTGATCGGGCACCTGTAAAGCCGTTTTATAAGCCTGAATGTTTTGCGAAAAATTATTGGCTATACCTATTACTTCGTCTCCGATCAGCAATCCCGCTTTTTCCGCAGGTGAAGATTTGATGACATCTTCCACCAGTATTTTACCATCGATATAATAAATGCTAAGGCCGGAATAGGAGTAATCAAACGGATCGTTGTAATGTGAATTAGGCAAAAGGTGGATCTCTTTTTGTCCATAATTAATGGTCAGATTGAATCGTCTGAATATTTCACTGCCGATCAATCCGCCGGTGAAAGGGTAGTTCGTTACATTAAAATCATCTTTATACAAATAAGTTGGAACTCCCCTAAATCTGTATGGGCCCAGCTTTACTTCTTTTATAACGGTCAGGCGCATACGCAATCTTCCCATCATTCCTTCTGCGCCTGTTATTACGGGCTTTCTTTTGGTGGAGAGTATGGCGCTGTCTTCTGCAAATTTATCGCTTAGCAAAAGGGCCAACCCTGCGCCGGTATCAAAATAAAAATTGTAGCCGAGTTTTCTTTTATCCTTAAAATTTACATACTGTACCGGAATGGAAGTAAAAAACGGGTGAAGCAAAGTTCCTCCCGACGGATAGCTGATCTTTCCTTTAGAAAATATCTCCAGCTGCATACTGTCGTAATTCACTTTTACAATGTACCTGCTGAAAAAACTTAGCCCGATGATACCATCTATTTTCTCCCCATAGCTACTGGTTAATACTTCGTAATCATTGATATGAAAATTGAGCTTTTCTACATCAAGCCCTGGGAAATGGAGCGTTTTATTGAAAGCGAAATGAACTTTTTTTATCCCTCCGATTCCGGTGATTGTGGTGTCGGTCTCCCGGGTTTTGACGTTCAATTCCACGCAGGTAGCAGAATCGAGCGAAATACCACCACTACCGGTGTCCAATATGAAATTCAATGGCTGCTTAAATGTATCCAGCAAAGCTTTTACGATGATGACACCTCCGGTATATTGTGTGAATGAAAATCTGGTAATGAGGTGCGCAGGCGGTGGAGATAGGATTTCCTGCGATCGGGCAAAAAGAGGAACAAGTAAAAAAATTATGGCAATTTTTACGTATCTCATAATATTGTTATTCCAATATACAACGTAATGCACGTAATTTTGCAAATTGTTATATAAGCGGTGGGTTTGCCTTGTATAAAAAATTTTAAATGTAAGATGATGGATGTAAATAGTTTATATAAAAAAGCAATGGCATTTGAGTTTCTTTCTGTTGAAGAAGGCGTGTTTTTATTTGAAAACGCTGCATTGACGGAGCTGATGTTTATTGCCGACGAACTGAGGAAGATCCAGGTGCCTCATGGTAAAGTGACCTGGCAGATAGACAGGAATGTAAATACAACCAATGTATGTATCGCCAACTGCAAGTTTTGTAACTTCTACAGGATACCTGGCCATAAGGATGCATACATCACCGATATTGAAACTTACAAGAAAAAAATTGAGGAAACCATAAAATATGGTGGTGATCAATTGTTGCTGCAGGGCGGCCATCACCCGGGGTTAGGGCTTTCGTTTTACACCGATCTTTTCAAAGAATTAAAGTCTCTTTACCCAAATATAAAATTACATACGCTTGGGCCACCGGAAGTGGCACACATCACCAAACTTGAAAAAAGCACGCACAGGGCGGTTTTACAGGCATTGAAAGATGCAGGTATGGACAGCCTTCCGGGAGCTGGTGCAGAGATACTAACGGACAGGGTTAGACGCCTGATCAGCAAAGGAAAATGTGGTGCGCAGGAATGGCTGGATATCATGCATGAAGCGCATGAACTGGATATCACTACTTCTGCAACGATGATGTTTGGCCACGTAGAAACACTGACTGAAAGGTTTGAACATTTTGTAAAACTTCGTGAAGTGCAGAGTCGCAAACCTGCACACGCAAAGGGTTTCCTCGCATTCATCCCTTGGACTTTCCAGGATGCAGATACCCTGCTGGCACGCATCAGGGGCGTACACAATCTTACTACTGCTGAAGAATATATGCGCATGATCGCGTTAAGCCGTATCATGTTGCCAAATGTTTTAAACATACAAGCGAGCTGGCTTACGGTTGGTAAACAAGTAGCACAGCTTTGCCTGAGTGGTGGAGCCAATGATTTCGGCAGCATCATGATTGAAGAAAATGTAGTGAGTGCCGCAGGTGCACCGCATCGTTTTACCAGCAATAGTATTCAACAAGCCATTAAGGACGCAGGTTTTGAGCCACAACTCCGCAACCAGCAATACGAATGGAGAGTAATGCCATCCATGGAAGAGCAGGTGATTGATTATTGATTTACTTTTAGTGCATGAGGAAAGCCAGAATAATCTTATTGATATTTTTATTGATAACAACAGCGTTACTGGTTTATTGCTGGTTCATATTGCTTTCTTCTGATATGGCGTTATTACTCAGACATTGGTTGGCTTTGATGCTTTTTATACCGTTACCGTATTTATTTTTTAAACATTTAAAAATAGCCGTGGTATCAATGGCGGTCTATTTTTTACTGGGTTTACTTTCAGTTTTTTCACTCACTCCTTCTATACATTCTATCGGAATTTATAGTGATGATTCTTTCATTCCACTCGGAAACCCTTTATGCTGGTTTCTCTTCATCGTTTACATAGTGTTGAATTTTGGCACATTGATAGAAATATACCTTGACTATAAAGAAGCGAGGGCGAAAAAATAATTTATAAAAAGAAGCCCCGCATAAGCGGGGCTCTTCTCTATAATTAAACTTCAAACAAAACCCAATTTATTTAGGCATCAATACTCCGTCGATCACATAGGTAACACCATTGCTGGAAATTACATCCGCGATAGTGATATTGGCACTGTTCCCTTTGGCGTCTTTCACGCTCCATTTTCCATCTTTGTATCCGATGGTCAATTCTTCACCTTGAACGGTTTTCAATTTCTGGCCATCTTTAAGATCGGTAGATTTCAAAGCTCCTGATACTACATGGTATGTAAGGATCTTTGCAAGATCTGCCTTTTTCTCCGGTGTCATCAGCGCATCAAGAGTTGCTTTCGGTACTTTATTGAAGGCTTCATTTGTTGGAGCAAATACAGTAAACGGACCAGCACCGCTCAATGTTTCCGCCAGGCCTGCCGCTTTAACCGCTGCTACCAATGTGGTATGATCAGCAGAACCTGCTGCATTTTCAACGATGTTTTTACTGGCTACCATGTTGGCTCCGCCTACCATCACGCCTTTTTCTTCCGCCATTTTTGGTTGCTCTTCCATTTTTGTAGTCGCTGTAGTGTCAGACATTTTGCTGTCTGTGCCTTCTTTTTTGCTGGCGTCGTTACAAGCTGTAAATGCCACGGTTGATACCGAAGCGACGATCAGGAAAGAAAAAAAATTCTTTTTCATGTTGAGATGATTTTGATTTTTGTTGTTGATTTAAGTGCTAGAACAGGTACGCAATTAAATCAGCGTAGGTTTTAAAAAAAGACAGATTTGTTAAAAAAGAATTATAAAACACTGATTGTCAATACTAAATATCACAAATGCAATACAGGGATAAACTGGGGCATGGCATAATTCTGACCTTATACAATAATTTAATAAGTTCTCCGTTTTCTATATACCAATTAAAAGTAATAAGTCCTATGCCAATATCCCGACCAACTAATTCTATGCTTCAGCTAGTAAAAAATCTGTTCAGCAGGTTTACTCAAAGCCCGAATGTATACCCCATAAAATTTTATAAAAAAAGCGACAGATCGAAACGTCACCGCCAGATGTATATGGTCAAATAAACGTTTCGTTTGCGGAATTTACCATAGCAGATATTTCGCAAAACCACTCTTGACGCAGTTTTAACCGATTTGTATTTTTGAATATCCTTTAAAATTCCAATTGTATGAAAAAAAATGAACCCAACAGCTTAACCCTTTTTGCAAGATCTCTTGCATCGGCTTTGAACAGTCTGTTCTTTTCTGATAACAAAAGAGAATTCCAGCGCCTGAAGAGTTTTATCGCTTCCTGAGCGATGCCGGCACTAACTGCTAAAAAATGAATCCCTTATACTTTGCGGTATAAGGGATTTTTGTATCACAGATTATCAAGATTACGCGGGTTACACAGATTATTCTTAAAATTTAAACGTCGTAAGTTTTTCAATCTTTATGAAGTAATCTGAGAAATCATACTAATCACGTTAATCTGTGATTAGCTGAATAGGTACTCCACATCCGCTTTGCTCAACGCCTTCACAAATCCGTTCTCATCGGAGATCAGTTCTTTCGCCAATATCTTTTTCCTTTCCTGGAGTTGTAAGATCTTATCTTCGATCGTATCGATACAGATCATCCTGTAAGCGAAAATATTTTTCGTTTGCCCGATACGGTGAGTACGGTCAATTGCCTGCTGTTCTACCGCCGGGTTCCACCATGGATCCACGATGTATACATAGTCTGCCGCTGTAAGATTGAGCCCGACACCACCGGCTTTCAGCGAAATGAGAAACACCCTGCAATCATCGTTATTCTGAAAATTCTGTATCGCTTTCTCCCTGTCGGTAGCCGATGTGCTACCATCGAAATACTCGTACGGGATATTTTGTTCATCCAGCTTCTGACGGATAAGCCCGAGCATCCCCAAAAACTGGGAAAAGATCAATGCTTTGTGTTCGCCGATATTTTCAGAGATTTCCCTTGCCAGTTCATCAAGCTTGATAGAATGATTGGGATATTTTTCTTCTTCATTCAATATCGCCGGGCTATCGCAGATCTGGCGAAGTTTCATCAATCCTTGCAAGATGGTCAGTTGAGATTTGTCGATACCTTGTTCATCAATCGTTCCCAGGATCTTATCCCTGTAGCTGTTCCTGTATGCATCATAAATTTTACGCTGCTCTTTTTCCATTTCGCAAAAAAGAATTGTCTCGCTTTTTTCCGGAAGATCTTTTGCCACCTGCTCTTTGGTACGGCGAAGAATGAACGGAAACAATAGTTTCCTTAAATGGTCCTTTTGTTCCTGCTCACCAAACTTATCGATCGGGGTCGCAAACTCATTTCGGAAAAACTCCATTGTTCCGAGCAAGCCTGGATTGAGGAAGTTCATCTGGGCAAAGATATCAAACGTATTATTCTGCAGTGGCGTACCGCTCATACAGATGCGGTTTTTCGCATTCAGTAATGACGCGGCTTTCGTCACTTTTGAAGACGGGTTTTTTATGGCCTGGCTTTCATCGAGCACAACATAATCAAAATGCATTTTCAACAACATCTGAATATCGCTGCGCAAGGTTCCGTACGTAGTGATGATAATGTTGAATTGCTGCAGTTCTTCGATACTTCGTGTACGTATGTTTCCATGATGGATATGATACGTAAGCGTTGGCGTGAATTTTTTTACCTCGTTCTGCCAGTTGTAGATAAGTGTTGTCGGACACACCACGATGGCTTTTAGCGTTTCATTTTGTGTTTTGTAATGATTAAGCATGGTAAGCGCCTGAACGGTTTTACCAAGCCCCATATCATCTGCAAGGATTCCTCCCCAACCAACATCATTCAGGTAACTCAGCCATTGATATCCTGCTACCTGGTAGGGACGCAAAATCGGCTGTAAATGAGCAGGGGCCTCAATTTCAGGGATATGCTTGAATTCGCGTAGACGTTCGTATTTCTCATCCAACGCAAAACTCATTTCTTCCTCGTTCCTGTTTTCATACAGTTCGTCAATCACACTCATGTGATATTTCGACAAACGAAGTTTATCCGATTTTCCATCGCCTACTTTGAAAAGCAGTGAATATTTTTTCAGCCATTCGTCAGGCAGTATTCCTAAAGTACCGTCTCCCAATTGAACGAAAGATTGTTTACCTGCCAACGCTTTCTTTATATCAGCAATGCCTACACGCTGTTCGCCAAATTCAATTTCCACTTTTGCATCAAACCAGTCGAGGCCACTGCTTACGTGAATATGTGTGCTTGGTCGGGCCGTATTGAAACGGAAATTTTTCAAAGCTTCAAAACCAAACACCGGTACTTTCATATCCTTCATCGCATCCACAAAAAGGAAGAACCAGTTGTTCCGTAATACGTCTGCACCTTTCAATACCAGGCTACCTGTTTCCTGCTGGCGTATGAACATGGAATGCAGGTTTTCCATTTTGCTCATGAAAGCTTCTTCCGCTTCCTTGTTGCGCTTGATAATGAGGATCTTTTCACCATCGGGAATGGTGATCGTTTCCTTATCGGTTGGTTTTGTATCAAATCCCTTGTAACTATATATCGGCTGAAACACAAGATAGTCGCCCTTTTCCTGCAGCAATAGTTTTATATCCGGTGTTCCGCTTTTTACTTCCTTGATCAGGCTCTTGTCAAATTCAACCTGGTATTCACGGGTAAGCGGCATGATCACCTTCTGCATCTTTTCCGCCCAGTTGGTCTTGCTCAACTCAATGTTGCCATCTTTGATGAATTTTTCCGCCTGCAATACATCTTCCGGTTTTTGCCAGAGATATAAGGTTTGGTTATAGAGAAACACCAGGCTGCTTTTGCATTCGTTTTCCGTAAACTGAACCGTTTCGCCAGGTAATTTCACCATGCAGGCAATTTCAAAATGATTGTTTTTTGCAATCACTTTAAATACCGGCGATATGAAATGATCGCTCAATTCAATTCCTTTCAGGTTGGCTGTTTTGAATACTTTTGAAAAAGGCAATTCAAAAATGAAATGGTTGCCTACCTGCTCTTCGAAAATACGTTTAAGCTTTGGATGCAGGTATTCAGTGATCAACGATTTTGTTTCTTCCGGAAGGTCATCTCCATCGGTATGGATGATATTTTCCCAGATGCCGCTGAATGGCGAATTGCGGTTGAGGTATTTATTTACCTCCGGTTCCTGCAGTTTTCTTACCTGCTGAAACAGTTGTTTATCTTCTTCTTTGAAAGCAGCTGTCTCAACAAATTTTGTAAGATCCAGCTTCTCTGTTTTGTCGATGTAAGATTTATTATCCTCATCCGCTTCTCCCTGCAAAGCTTCTACATTGAAGCCCGGATATGTTTTTGCATTAAAGTTGAAAACCAGTCCCAACTTAAGGTTCCGCTCATCTTCTTCTGCAACCACTTCCTCTTTTACATCCGCCACCAAAGGTTGTTTGAATGCAGGAACCGGCCGAGCTGCAGCGGCCGGTGCAGGTGCTGCGACTCTTTTTATAGATGTATCAAGCAGTTTTAGAAATGGCTTACCTTCTTTGTATACAAATTCAAATTTGCCGGCAAGATCATCTTCAAGACTGTAGCCATATATCTGCAACAATTTATTTTTTTCTTTATCCCAGTTACGGATGCTGTCAAAATAATTAGGGCCATAATTGTTCAGCAATTGCAGAAACAACAGGGTTTTATGTTCGCAAAGCGGATGCATCGTTTCATCGCATTTGCAGGACGTATCAAAATTTCGTTCATCATTTTTTTGAATCACCAACGGATAAATAACACCATCCATATTCAACTCTGCTTCTACTCTTTCGTCCGCAGCTTTTAAAATGGTGGCTTTTGTGGTACGCAATATATTTTCCGCTTCCTGGAAAATGGATACTGAAGAAAGCATTTTCAGCATCTTCAGATCTATGTGTTTCATCTTGGCTACGGTATGCAATTGATTGTATTGTATAGCGTTGCTGAGCAGAAGATTTTTATCCACCAACTCCTGCAAACGTAATAAGGCCGCGGTTTCGTGGCGACAGATGTCTCCGAGGTTGTACGGACAACTGCATCGCAGTGTCATCAGTTTTGCATCGGCGTACTTTTGAATGTATACTTTGTAAAACGTACTGTAGCTATCATCTTTCACACGGAAAACGATGGAACCCATGAGTTCGTCGTGCTCCACCAGCTCTACATAGCCCATCGAATGGATCTTCTTTCCACGTCTGATCACTTCGTCTGTTCCGTTGTTGTAAACGTGTTTAATTAAATGCGGTAGTGCCAATTTATTGGTTTTATTGAAAATAAAAATTCAATTGCACTTAGCCTTTACCGTTAGAGAGTCCGGAAAAGTTAGTTCTGAAAAGGGCAATTTGCAAAAGTAAAGGAAAATAACTGAGCTCTGGAGTATAAAATGGAAGATTGTGGAGAAAAAAGAGTTAAAAAGCTCTTATTACACGAATTGCCGCGAATTACACAAATTTCAAAACCCCGGAGGTTTTCCAAACCTCCGGGGTTGTAATAAAAATCTATTTCAGTATTTCCAGTTTTCCGTCCCTGTAGATGGGTAACACATTGGCACTATCTGCTGTAAGGCAATAACGGATATCTTTTTCAAGTCCGAAATTGGTGAGGCGATTATAATGAGAGGCATTTTTTTTCTGCATGAATCCGTAGAGATCTTCTTTTGCTTCCCTGTAAAGGCTATGCGCTATTTGTGAAGAATCGCAATTGATCTCAAAGTGTTCCTTTATTTTTTCAATTACCGCTCCCGCGAATAAAGTGTCTTCGATGTTCACCCTGTCTTTCCATGCGGCACAGCCGAGGATCACATTTTGTTTTTTTTCAATCAGGAAATCGCAGATGGCAGATAGGTTTGGAAACGATCCTGTAACGATATCTTTTGCACCCTTATCCAGCGCCATGTGCAGAAGTTTGGTGCCGTTAGTGGTAGTGAGCACCAACGTTTTTTCGCCTATAAAATCTTTCGGATATTCAAAAGGGGAATTGCCATATTGAAGCCCTTCTGCTACCTGCCCGTCGCGTTCGCCGGCTGTGATGGCGTCAATTTGTTTGCCGATGCGGATACATTCGGCCACACTATCCACCGGTATTATCGCTTTTGCTCCATTATGTAAAGCTGTTGCAATAGTGCTGGTGGCACGCAACACATCAATGATCACCACAATGCTGCTGCTTACATCGTAAAGATGCAAAAGCGCTGGTGAAAGGGATGTAAATAATGCTGGCTTATTGTTGCTCATATGTTGATATGATTGATGTCCATTTCCCGGTTTCCGCAAATTCTTTTATCAGCAGGTTTCGTTTTACCAGGAGTTGTTTAATATAATGTTTTAAAAAAAGTTTCATCGCTATGCGGCCGATTATTCCGTAAGGTGCTTCCAGCAAGACTTTGTCGGTCATTACTGTTTGCCCATCTAAACCCGCTTCGAAAAAATGTTCATGGCTGAATCGTTTGAAATCTCCTTCCTGCATTTCATCTTTAAAATAAACAGGAGATTCATACCCGGTTATCCTGGAAGTAAAAAATCTATACTTAAATAAATGTCTCGCTTTCCAGGTAACGGTTTCATTCATCTTTATCAACCCTTTTGTAACACCGGCCACCGCTTCTTCATCGGTATGCTGCGTCGATAGTTTATGAAGGTCGATACTTCTGCTAAGATCAAAGACGAGCCTGATCGGCGCAACGATGCTGGTAGTTAGTTCAATAACGCTTGCCACTATCAGGCAAAAGGTATTTTTACCACTTTCGCTTTCAGCAAGGTGTTGCGTATGCTGACGAATATTTCGCTGTCGATAGCGGCAAATTGTTTGTCAACGTAACCCATTCCGATCGCTTTTCCAAGGGTTGGAGATTGTGTTCCGGAAGTGACCCTTCCGATCGCTGCTCCCTCAAAATCCTTGATCTCATAGCCCTGGCGTGCAATTCCTTTTTCCAGCATTTCAAAACCTACAAGTTTTTGTTCAGTACCGTTGGCTTTTTGTTTTTCAAATATTTCTTTAGAATTGAAATCCTTGGTGAATTTTGTGATCCATCCCAAACCTGCTGCTATTGGCGAAGTGGTATCGTCAATGTCATTACCATACAGACAAAAGCCCATTTCCAGGCGGAGCGTATCTCTTGCACCAAGTCCGACAGGTTTTAGTCCCTGTGCGGCACCGGCGCTAAAAATAGCATCCCACACTTTATCCGCTGCGCCATCTTTGTCTTCAAAATATATTTCTACACCACCCGAACCTGTGTAGCCGGTTGCGCTGATCAATACATTATCTACTCCTGCAAAAGTTCCCTTTTCAAAAGTGTAATATTTCAGGTTCAATATATCTACCTTCGTCAATGGCTGCAGGATCTTCGTCGCATTCGGGCCCTGGATCGCCAGCAGGCAGGTCTTGTCGGAGATATTGTGCATCTCTACATTATTGGTATTGAAAGATTGTATCCAGTTCCAGTCTTTTTCGATGTTGCTGGCATTTACTACCAACATGTAAGCATTGTTTTCTTCCATACAATAAACCAGCAGATCATCTACAATTCCCCCGTCTTTGTTAGGCAGACAACTGTATTGTGCTTTTCCTACGGTCAGTTTAGAAACATCATTAGTGGTGATGCGTTGCAGCAATTCCACTGCCTGCGGGCCTTTTACTATAAACTCACCCATGTGGCTTACATCAAATACACCGGCATTGTTGCGCACAGCCGCATGTTCATCATTGATACCGCTGTAAGAGATCGGCATATTATATCCGGCAAATTCTGCCATTTTTGCGCCAAGCGCTTTATGTTTTTCAGTAAAGGGCGTATTCTTCATCAGTGAGAATGATTATGTTTAAAATGACAAGACCGGCGCAAATGTAAAATAATTTTCACGCAAAGGCGCTAAGTTCCACGCAAAGGCGCAAAGAAATATTCACATCAAAACAACTTTGCGCCTTTTGTATTTTTCTTTGCGCCTTTGCGTGGAATCGAACAAAAATCCCGCCTGGAAAGGCGGGACGAGTGTGCTTCAACTTCAACTCAACTATTGAAACGATTTCTAGTTCAGCAACATCATCGGGTTGTATCCCTGCAAAATAGTGGTGTTCATTGCAGTGGAACCTTCAGTTTTCTTGCTGGCTTTTTCCAATTCTTTTTTAGTCTTTTCGGTATTTTCTTTCAAAGAATCTGTTTTGCGCTTTTCATCAAGCTTCAGTTTTTCTTTTAAGGTATCCGCCTCTGTTTTCATTTGTACAGGCTTATCCTTCGCGTCGTACCGGTAATTGTCATTTTCATCGCCGGTTTCTTCATAATGATCATCTACTACCACGCCGTTTATTGTGGTCGTTGTTCTGGTTTTTTTACGGTTACGACGGTCATCATCACGGTTGTCTGCACGTTCGCCAAACAAAGTATATAAACCATCCGCTTTCATGATGTAGTCTTCATTGGTATCCCAGCCTTTCATCGCATTTTCATTTTCAAAATCCCAGTTGTGGTCGTTGATCGAAAGTCCGTCAAAGTGTACCCCACCCCAGCGGGCTACGCTATTGTCAATCCTTATCTGTTTTCCTACCGGAACATATATATTCAATACGATCTGCTGGTTCCTGAATTTGTCATCTTTATTGATGCGGATACCTTTATCCATGATCAATAAAGTGTCTTGTTGGTTTACATTGAAGCGGATAAGTGATGCCGCGGTATCAGCGAAATATTTGGTACGCCCGTTGGCTATTTTCAGCATAGTCACCCGGAAACTATCCGTGCTCGATTTGAAAATGTTCACGGTGATGTTGCGAACGATCGCGGTATCATCATCCAATCCATCTTCAAAAGGCCTGAACCTGAATACGGATGTCCTCCTGTATTCGTCATCAGCTGTCCTGGAAGTAAGTTCCAGTTTGTTGATGCCCGGATTTGATAACCTCACTTCCTGTGCATTTAACGTGTTTTCTCTTTTGAAATCCCTGGCTACAGAGGTAAGCAGGAGAATGAAACTTATCAACCCGATCACCCAAAGGCCTGAGAAAGTTGAACGCATCATCATGCTGCCGGTTTTGATCCTTGCGATCTTACGGATCAGCCAGGTGATCAATCCGATGATCGGTACCGCGATGAAAAATATCAACGTGCCCCATGCAAAAGCGTTCTGCCATCCACTGGTTAACAAGAAATCTTTCAGCGGGAAAATTCCGATCGCGAAAATTGCCAGTGCAAAAAGTGCTGCTACCAGTGCAAAACCAACACAACCCAGGATGAAATAAACGAAAATTTTCACCAGCAACGAGATCACATCCCCAAGAGATTTTCCACTTCGTTTGCCTACGCTGGTAACTTCACTTGCAAATGCTTTTCCTTTTTCGGTTGCAGCCATTCTTGCTTCATGGCCAAGCTTGGTAGCACGTTGCTGAACACCTTTCATTTCTTCCATTACAGAATTTTTGATCGAGTTCATATCCACTTTCTCCCCTTTCATTTCCAGCTTTTCAGAAGTGGTGTTCGCTTCTGGAATCACCAGCCACAGGATGATGTAAACCATGAGTGCGCCAGGGCTGAAACCCAACCTGATAAAGCCAGGAATATCAAAGTTGCCCCAATGGTTCCACCTGTTGAAGAATGACAGGAAAGGCAATACGAACAATAAACGTGGTATCCATGTGCTGATGCCGAAATAGTTGGCAAGGCCGCTACATACACCGGCAATGTATTTATTTTCCACATCCCTGAAAAGCCTTTTGCGCATGCTTCCGATCTGTGTGGTAGCAGTGCTTGGTACTACCACCCAAAGAATGATATATGGTATCAGACCAAAACCGAAGGATATGATCAGCAGTACAAAGATGATACGCACCACTACGGTATCTATGCCGAAATAATTCGCAAGGCCGCTGCACACACCACCAAGGATCTTATCATTTTCATCGCGGAAAAGTTTTTTGTTTCCGCTTGCGGTAAATGTGTTTGCATCCGCATATTCCTGTTTGCTTTCAGTTTTTTTGCTGCTGGTTGTATCGGCGGCAGCTCCTTCTGATTCAAAATCTTCAGGGCGGCCCATGCTTTTCATGATCGCATTTACGTCATCATCTGTGATGCAGGTTGCGCCATCTTTCAGCCTTTGCTGAAAAAGTTCGGCGATGCGGCTTTCAATATCATTGATGATCTCTTCCTTGCCTTCTTCATTAGCAAAAAAACGGTTGAGGCTTTCTATATAATTCTTCAGGATGTCGTAGGCAGACTGTTCTATTGGTACTACTCTTCCCTGGAAGTTGATATTTATTACTTGTTTCATGGCGTAATAATTGTTGTTTTGTTGTCCTCGTTACGGACGTTGAAATGTTGTTTCTTTAGTTGAAGTTGAAACCAGAAAAGCATGGCTATACTTTTTTATGGTTGAAGTCTTTACTAAATCGTTTGGGTGATGGATTGAACGGCGTTGGCGAGTTCGTTCCAGGTCGCTTCCAATTCCTTATAGAATTCCGCCCCTTTTTCTGTGAGTGAAAAGTATTTTCGTGGCGGGCCACTGTTACTTTCCACCCAACGATAAGTGAGAAATTCCGCGTTTTTGAGCCTTGTAAGTAAAGGGTAAAGCGTTCCTTCGAAGATATTCAGGTTGGCTTCCTTCATCTTATCGATAATATCCGAAGGATAAGCTTCTCCTTGTTTTATCACCGACAGGATGCAGAACTCCAAGACCCCCTTACGCATCTGGCTGGCTGTGTTATCAATGTTCATGGCTTACTGTTTTAAAAAATTCATGGCTATACTTTGTCTCGGGCCGTCGATATCTATCCGGAATACATATTTCCTTCCCGTTGACAAAACAAAGATAATGAGAAATTAGTACTATGCAACACATAATACCATTTATTTTAAAGTAGCTTGCAGTAAAATTGCCTTAAATGACTGATTTTTAGTTTCTTATTGATTTAAAAAAATGAAATAAATTTTTAAGGCATTGTATAAATGGTAAAAAAAGAGGTTGTGCGGTGAGAAATGGGGGATTAAAAAATATTCAACCCTGTGTCAAAATCCAAACAGCACTTACCAATCTGACACAAAGCCAAGATTTGATTTCTGTGGAATAATAAAGTTCTGAACACCCTTTCATTTTAAATATCTTGCCTGGCTTTCGCTGTTAAATATTATATAAGAACCTGTTTTTGAACTAATTTGCCGTAACACATTTCGCGATTCCTGCGTACTGATAGTATAAAACCCAAACAAGATGAAAAAAATTATACACTACTTCATCCTCATTCTTTTATTAGCTGCCTGCAGCAAAAAAAGTTTTCTCGAAAGAAGCAATGAAGACAAGGCTTTGCAGGACGCCGTAAAAAAACTCACCAAAAGCCAGGATAATGAGGATGCCCTTGGCGCCATCCCGATCCTGTATTCCAATATTCAAAAAACCCACCTGGGAAGGATCGCTTCGTATCGTACCGGTAAGGATATCGGCCGCTGGGATAAGATCATTTCCGAGTATGGTTACCTTCAGGATGCCTACAATGCCATCATTAATTCAACGCCAGCGTTCAGGTTGGTGAACCCTCAGAATTACAGCGCCGAATTGCTGGATGCAAAACAACAGGGTGCGGAAGAAAACTATGTATTGGGGCAAACTTTCATTGATAAGGATGGAAGGGATAATGCAAAAAAAGCATACAACTATTTTAATAAGGCAAACAAACTTGTGCCGGGATATAAAGATTCGAAAGCGCAGATGAACAATGCATACGAATTGTCTATTGTAAATGTGGTGATCAACCCCGTGCAGGATAATTCTTATTTCTTCAACAGTGGCTGGGGTAATTCAGGTTATAATTATAGCAATGAATATTTTCAGCAGACCTTGGTAAGGGAATTACAAAACAGCAATAACAATGGAAGATATGCTGCCAGGTTTTATACTGATTGGGAAGCCCGCAGAGACAATGTTCAACCGGACTGGGCTGTAGATCTTCGCCTGCGTGATATGAATATCCCTTATCCCACTACCAGTTCGTATTCCCGCAACAGGAGTGCTGAAGTGCGCAATGGTACGGATACTTCCGGCAAGCCGATCTACAAAACCGTATACGCTACGCTGAATGTACAACGCCAGAGTTTTACCGCTAACGCTAATATGGAAGTGAGCATAACGGACCTGCATACACGAAAAAATATCAGTTTTAAAAACTACCGCGAAGATTATCGCTGGCAGGAAGAGCGTGCCAGCTACACGGGTGACAGCCGGGCATTGAGTTCTGATGATTGGGCCATTATCAACAATAATAGCTATTCAACGCCCCGCAGAGAAGATATCCTGAGCGAATTATACAGGAAGATATATCCGCAGGTGAAGAGCAATATCAGCTATACGGTAGACTGGTAAGTCAATGGTGAATGAGTGAATGAGTGAATAGTCAAACCTTCGAAGGTTGTAAACTATCCGAAGGTTTTTACTGCCAGAAATTTATACTTAATAAAAAAAAGCAACTCCTTTTGAAGTTGCTTTTTTACTGATAGTAAGTACTTGCTATAAAAAAGTATAAATCGAAGGATTCACCCATTCACCATTCACCATTCACCCATTCACCATTCACCCATTCACTATTTAAAGATCTGATACACCACAAAGCTCAGCCCATACGCCAGCAGCGTCATATAAGTAAATTGAATGATCGGCCATTTCCAGCTGCGGGTTTCTCTTTTTACGATGGCAAGCGTACTCATACATTGCATCGCGATCACATAAAACACCATTAGCGACAAACCGGTTGCAAGGGTATATACTTTTGTTCCATCTTCTCTTACTGCCGCATGCATTTTTTCCCGAAGGGTAGGACTGTTCTCATCGGCGTCATCACCCACACTATATAAGGTTGCCATGGTACCTACAAATACTTCCCGTGCTGCAAAGGAAGTTACCAGCGCTATACCGATCTTCCAATCGTAGCCCAGCGGCCTGATCACAGGTTCGATGGCACTTCCTACGGTTCCGGCATAGGAATTTTGCAGCAATGCTGTTTTCCGTTCTTTTTCCAGTTCATCTTTCGCCGCGGGGTTTTGCACTTCCAGCGCATCATACTTTGCCGTAACGGCAGCCATTTTATTTGCCGGGCCATACGTGCTGAGCGCCCATAACAAAAGGCTGATGACCATGATCACCTTACCCGCCTGGAATACGAATATGCGGGCTTTTTCCACCATGGTATAAACGGCATTTTTCCAGCGTGGGCTCCGGTATATCGGCAATTCGAGAATGAAAAAACTACGTTCGGTACTTTTGATAAACCATTTCATTACCCACGCTACCATCAGCGCCAGCACTGTTCCCAGCAGATACAAAGCCATCATCACCAAACCCTGCAGGCTGACAAAACCCCATACCAGTTTGGAGGGGATCACCAGGGCGATCAGGATCGTATACACCGGCAACCTGGCGCTGCAGCTCATCAGCGGTGTGATCATGATGGTGAGCAATCTTTCTTTTTTGTTTTCGATATTTCTCGCGCTCATGATGGCCGGTACGGCACATGCAAAACCACTGATCATCGGCATCACGCTTTTTCCATTCAGTCCTACTTTGCGCATAAGCTTATCCGTTAGAAAGCTGATACGTGCCATGTAACCGGTATCTTCCAGCAAAGTGATCAACCCAAAAAGTATCATGATCTGCGGCACAAAAATGACGATACCGCCAACACCCGCTACTAATCCATTTATGAAAAGATCGCTGAACCAACTCACAGGCATCACCCCCGACAGCCAGCCGGATATTTCCGCAAAACCCCATTCGATGAAATTCATCGGGTATTGCGCCAGCCAGAATACACTCTGGAACATTAAAAATAAAACGCCCAATAAGATCAGGTAACCCCAACGACGATGCAGTAAAATATTATCAAGCCGTTCTGTAAACAAAGACTTTTGCAACGGATCACTCTCCACGATCGATTGCTGCATTACATGTTTGATGCGGGTATACCGCTGTAATATCTCCTCCGCCTGCGTTTTGGTGGGGTTGAATTTATGATCTATTTCCACCTGTTCGATGGCTTTTTGTGCTGTATCAGAAAACGAAAAATGTTCGTGGTTGATCAGGTAATGTATAGCCGTATAACCACTGATGGCCGGAAACATTTTTTTAACCGCGGTAACGGCTTCTGTGTTTGCGGGAGAAGCATCGATGAAATCGCGGGCAGGATGCTGTGGTAAATTCTGTATGGTAAATTCCAGTATTTTTTTTAGCGGAGCGGTCCCTTTATTTTTCCGTGGATTGATGGCAACGATAGGCACACCTAATTCACGTTCAAGATTTGGAATATCGATCTGTGTACCTTTTTGTTTGGCAAGATCCATCATCGTAAGAGCAACTACCACCGGAATTTTCAGGTCGATGATCTGAGAGCAGAAAAGCAGGTTACGTTTGAGATTGCTGGCATCAGCCACCAGCAATACCATATCGGGTTTGATGGTCTCATCCTGATTGAGTAAAACTTTATAGGCAACCCATTCATCGGCACGTTTTGGATAAAGGCTATAAGTGCCGGGCAGATCGATGATGTTGGCAGAAATGTCTTCTCCGATGGTTGCCATTCCGGTTTTTTTATCAACCGTCACCCCCGGGAAATTTCCAACTTTCTGGTTAAGCCCTGTCAGCACATTGAACAGCGAAGATTTCCCGCTGTTGGGATTTCCCACCAATGCTATGTTTATTTTTTTATCCGGGCTCAATACAACGATTTTTTAAGTATCTGCAAAAATAGCATTAACAGGCGGATGTACCTTACGAATTCAAGAAGATGACTTATATATTACGGAAAAAACAGCACAGGTTGGTTACCTTTGCATTTCAGAAAAAACACATACAACAAGGATATCATGAAGAAATATTTGCTGCTCATAACATTGTTTGGCGTCCAATTCGCAAACGCACAAAAACTTACCAAAGAAGATGAAAAAACGGCCAAAAGCCTGAAGGAATCTGTCGGTTACCTGGCGGATGATAAACTGGAAGGCCGCCGTACAGGCACTGCCGGTGAAAAATTGGCGTATGAATTCATTGCGAAGCAATTTAAAAAAAGCGGGCTTGCTCCTGTAGGCGATAATGGAACTTACATTCAGCCTTTTGAAGTAAAAGAAGGAAAGGAGTTGAAGGAAGGGACTTTTTTCAAGATCGGTGATAAGAACCTTGTCCTGAATGAAGATTATTATCCGCTGCCATATTCCGCAACCGGTTTGGGCGACTTTGAAAAAAGCGGCAAGAAAAATATTTACCTGCTTGAAATAAATGCATTGATCTATCAGAACAAGGATAATCCACATTTTGACCTGAAAGAAAGTTTGCTCACAGAAATAAAAGAAAAAGAAAAGAGTGGAGTGGATATCATTTTCCTTTCCAATAACGAAGCGAAAAAAGAAGAGATTGGGTTCGATGAAAAAGACAAAACCCCACAGGTTGGTATTCCGTTGATTTATCTTACCTCTGATGGATTAAAAAAATACCTGGCTTCAGAAAGAGACCTGGTTAAGCTTTCCTACAATATCGTAACCGGACCGAAATTAAGAGAGGGGCATAATGTTGCAGGTTTTGTAAACAACAATGCAGCCACAACCATCGTGCTGGGCGCCCATTACGATCACCTGGGTTATGGCGAGGATCACAATTCATTATACGCCGGTTCTACCAAAATGATCCACAACGGTGCCGACGATAACGCCAGTGGTACCGCGGCTTTGATAGAATTGAGCAAATGGACGAAATCATCTGCTCCAAAACAATTCAATTACCTGCTGGTTGCTTTTTCCGGCGAAGAGTTGGGATTGTATGGTTCAAAATATTTCGCTGATCATTCTCCGGTCGACCTGAAAAGTGTGAACTACATGGTCAACATGGATATGGTGGGCAGGCTGAATGACAGGACCCGCGGGCTTACCGTTGGCGGTTATGGTACATCCCCGCTTTGGGGCGAACTGATCAAAACGGATGATCCTTATTTTAAGATCAAGATCGATAGCGCCGGTAGCGGGCCAAGTGATCATACTTCATTTTATAAAAAAGATATTCCGGTATTATTCTTTTTCACCGGAACGCACAGCGATTACCACAAGCCTTCGGATGATGCAGATAAGATCAACATCGCCGGGGAAATAGCGATCATTAATTATATCAAAAACATCATTATGGCTACCGCCGGAAAAGATAAACTGGCATTCACCAAAACACGGGAAGCCTCGATGGGTAAAAATACTTTCAAGGTCAGCCTGGGTATCATGCCGGATTACACATTCAGTGGCGAAGGTGTACTTGTAGACGGTGTTTCGGAAAACAGGCCGGCGCAAAAGGCGGGCATCAAAACCGGTGATGTGTTGATTCAGCTGGGTGATCATCCTTTTAACGATGTGCAAACTTATATGGGAGCGCTCAATAAATTCAGCAAAGGCGATACTACCACCGTAAAGTTAAAAAGAGGAAAAGAAGAGATTTCTTTGCAGATCACGTTTTAAATTTGTTAGTCGTTGGTCGGGAGACGAGGCGACGGCGTTCGATCGAACGCGCCACAGGCACACTCCTACAAGAATTCGTGTAATAAAAAAATGAAACTTAAAATAGATAACGAAACCCTCGCGGAAGAATTCTTTGAAGACACCCGTCTCATGGGCATCGTTGCGCCTATCAAAGATTATGCTTTCAGCTGGCATGTAAACCAGATCCTTGGTTTTAAATTCCGTATCAATAACAGCCTTGAAATTCAATTGAAGAAAAAAGAACGAAATTATTTTTTTTCCATTTATGAATATGAAGTGCCGGGCTGCTGCCTTGTGCATTATTTATACAACAATCAATATGATGGCGAGTACCTTTTGCCTGAATTCAAGCACCTTGATTTTTTATGGCTTGCAAAAGGTGAACGGGTGGAAGATGAAGAAATGAAGGGGCTTCAGCAATCCATACGTTTATTACCACCGGTACAACTGGTGACGGAAATGACGAATGAAAAGATCAGGAATAAGCAGCATTTGATATTTTAATGGATAACTGATAATGCTTTCATCAATCATCTTATTCTTGTCTGTTAAGCTTTAGAATACGGCAGCTTTTTTGCTTTACATGGAATGTTATTGCTGAAATGAAATTAATTTCAATATTAAAAACATTCTCAGTTATCCATTATACAATTATCCATTAACCTCATGTGGAAAGAACAAAAAAACAAACTCTATCGCAAATTTGAATTCGCCGATTTTTCAGCAGCATTCGCTTTCATGACAAGGGTAGGACTTGCCGCCGAAAAAATGAATCATCATCCAGCCTGGAAAAATGTATACAACGTGGTAGAGATCTGGCTTAATACTCACGATGCCGGTGATAAGATCACGAAAAAAGATCATCAGCTGGCAAAAAAGATCGATGCCATCTTTGATCCGGCCAACACTAAATAATTTTATGCAATCAGCTTCCTGTGTCGTCATGGTTCGTCCTGCCGCTTTTGGTTTTAATGAACAGACGGCCGCCAATAATTTTTTCCAGGACAGGGCTGAAAAAAATAATGCCCGGCTGCAGCAAGACGCTTTGCAGCAATTTGATGCCATGGTTTTTTTGCTCCGCGAAAACCAGGTCGAAGTGATTGTCTTGCAGGATAGTGCCGAACCTCCAAAGCCTGATGCCATTTTCCCCAACAACTGGTTTACCTGCCGCAACGGCGAAATAACCGTGTTTCCAATGTTTGCGCCTAACAGGCGGCAGGAAAAAAGATTGGAACTCATCAAACAAATCAAATCTTTTTCGGGAGCGAATACCATCAAAGATCTGAGTGCTTATGAACAGGAACAAAAATTTCTCGAAGGCACCGGCAGTATGATCTTCGATCATGAGAACCGGACTATTTATTCCTGTTTATCAGGGCGGACCAATCAGGAATTATTTGAAAAATTTGCCCGGGAGCAGGGATATATGCCGGTTGCATTTGAAGCGGCTGACGAAAACGGACAGGAAATTTATCATACTAATGTGATGCTTTGCATCGGCAGTAAATTTGCAGTCGTCTGTTCCGCAGCCATAGCTGATGCCATGGAACGACAATTCATTCTTGAAATGTTATCCACTTCCGGTCACGAGATTGTCGATATCAGTTTTGAACAGATGAAAAATTTTGCAGGTAATATGTTGCAGCTCCGGGATCCGCAAGGCAGGCTTTATTTGCTGATGAGCAGTACCGCACTAAATTCTTTAACCCTGGTACAAATCCAATCGCTTCAAAAATTCTGTTCATTTATCACGCCCGACGTGTCACATATTGAAAAAGCAGGTGGTGGAAGTGTACGCTGTATGGTAGCGGAAATATTTTACTGATCTTTTTTCTTTCTCCTCAATAATATCGCGGCATTCTTCTGCAGATCCCCACTAAAGCGGATCTCATAAAGGTCTTTCCCATCCCTCACCACCAGCAAACCGGTATTAGGTGGTATCAATCCAAGATTTTCCGCATACATCACCAGTTGTACCGAATCGGTTTCCTGGGGTATATAAATCGTTTTGCGAATAGCATTAGTGCTCAATCTTTCTTTAGCCATGATCACATTTCCATTCATCAACACGCTCACCGTATCGCCATCCACTTCACCATTATCGTACAAGGAGATCTGCAGGCTATCGGAACGGAATGAGACCGTTTGTTGTAAAAAGGTCGTTCGTTTTTCCACATCAGCCGCCGCTATTTTCGCAACAGGAGTTGTTTTTGCCTCTGCAATTTTTTCATTGATCTTATTCGCTGTAATAACGGGAACCTGAGCCGGAACCGTTGGAGTTGTTTTTACAATACTATTTTCTGTCGGTTGCGTTACCGGTTTCGCATTGCTGTTTTCAATCGGTTGCTCTTTCTTTTTTGCAGGTATCTCTTTTACCTGCGGCAAACCGCTTGCAGACGCTATGGAATAAACTGTATCGCTTTTATGGGTATTCAATTTTGCGATATCGTTGATGCCGATTTTCGTATCAATGTTTTTAGGGTCTTCGCTTTTGATCGGCTCTGCTTTTACAATTGCTTCCCCCGTTATCACCGGGGTTGATATATTTTTAATATCGATAGGTTTCTCTTTGTTTTCAATGATCTTATTTTTTGAATTAATTCCTGTTGATTGTTTCGCTGCAATGATGATATTATTTTGCGCCAGCAATTTATCGTCCTGCAAAAATGAAAGGCTGCCCGCCAGGTTCAGTTCCTGCAGGTGGGGCACCAGCGCCGATTGCCAGTAATCATTTTTTCGTTGAAGGTCGATTGTTCCGGTTAGCGGCGCATAATCTTTGGTCCTGTTGGTAGTGAAAGGACCGCTCAACTTCATCACACTGTCACTCGCATCCAGTACGAGTATATTCAATTGTCGTACGCCTTTTGCCGGCTGCACCGGATAGTTGTTGGTGATCAGCCCATCATCCTCAATGATGATCTTCCCATCCTTGCGCTTTATTTTTACTTTTTTAAGCCCGTAATATTGTTTGTCATCCAACAAAAACCAGGTGTGCGAAAATCCTGTAAGTTTTCCTTTTTCCTGGCTGATGCCAATCTCGTATTTGTAAAATTGATGGGTGCTATCGTTGTACAAAGTTCCTTTCCACAAACCAGTAATATCGGTTTCTTCAGATTGCGCAAAAACATTTACAGAAAGCAAATAAAAAACGAGCAAAAGGTATTGATGTCGCATGAATAGTTTTTTAACCACTAAGCCCCTAAGGCACTAAGCTTACACAAAGAAAAGGCACAAAATATAAACGAATGGTTTTTTGTAAAAATTGTTCCTTCATATACAAAAGAAAAAAGCTGCCTATCTCTAAGCAGCTTTGATCTTATAAATTTCAACCATTTGCACATCTGCACATTGGTCAATTTGCAAATTCTTCTTATCCGTTCATGCTGGTAAGGAACTCCGCGTTGTCTTTTGTTCCTTTCATGTTTTTCAGCAATGTGTTGATCGCTTCTTCCGGGTTCATATCGGCCATATGCTTGCGCAATACCCACATGCGTTGGAAAGTATCTTTGTCGAGCAACAGGTCGTCTCGCCTTGTAGAAGAACCAACGATATCGATGGCTGGATAGATACGGCGGTTCGACAATTTACGTTCCAGCTGCAGTTCCATGTTACCGGTACCTTTGAATTCTTCAAAGATCACTTCATCCATTTTACTTCCTGTATCTACCAGCGCTGTAGCGATGATCGTGAGTGAGCCACCGTGCTCGATCTTACGTGCCGCACCAAAAAACTGTTTCGGCTTTTGCATAGCATTCGCTTCCACACCACCGGATAAAACCTTACCGCTTGATGGAGCAACTGTGTTATGTGCCCTCGCCAGACGGGTGATGCTATCCAGCAATATCACTACATCATGTCCGCATTCCACCAGGCGTTTTGCTTTTTGCAAAGCGATGGTAGAAACTTTCACGTGTTTTTCCGCAGGTTCGTCAAACGTGCTGGCAATAACTTCTGCCTTTACGCTGCGTTCCATATCCGTCACCTCTTCCGGCCTTTCATCCACGAGTACGATCATGAGGTAACATTCCGGGTGGTTTTCCGCGATGGCATTCGCCAGTTCTTTCAACAACATGGTCTTACCTGTTTTCGGCTGTGCCACGATCAGTCCACGCTGGCCTTTACCGATCGGCGTAAACAGATCCATGATCCTCGTACTGTAATTATCCGCCCGGGTTGTAAGGTTCAGGCGTTCGTATGGAAACAATGGTGTGAGATAATCGAAAGGAACGCGGTCGCGAACTTCTTCAGGAGATTTACCGTTGATGGTATTTACTTTTAAAAGAGCGAAATATTTTTCACCTTCTTTTGGAGGACGGACAGATCCGTAAACAGTATCGCCGGTTTTTAATCCGAATAATTTTATCTGTGATGGAGAAACGTATACATCATCGGGAGAAGAGAGGTAATTGTAATCGCTGCTGCGGAGGAAACCATATCCATCCGGCATCATCTCTAAAACACCTTCGCCCAATACGATGCCATCAAATTCGATGTTGAATACAGGTGGTTCACGGCGTTGCGGCTGATTGTTTCTTCCCTGGTTGTTATGTTGCTGTACAGGCTCCTCTTCCATCTGCACTTCCGGTTGTTGTATGTCTTCCTGCTGGAGCATTTGCGCTATTGCCGCGGGGATGCTGCTTTGCTCGCTGGTAATAGGCTGCAGGTCTTCTTCTTCCTCATCCTGGGGTTGAAAATCTTCCTGCCTCGCTTTTTTTACCGGTGGTTTTTTTTCAATGGTTTCTTTTCTTGGACGGGCCGGGGATGCATCTTTTTTGTGCGCTTCAGCCTGCTTCACTTCCGCCGCTTCTGATCCATTTTCCACATCCGATGACGGAGCTTTGGCAATACGTTTACGCTTTGGTTTTTCACCTTCCGGCGATTTATTTTCTGCTGTCATAACAACTTGTTTATCCATGATCTTTTGTACCAGATCAGTCTTGTTCAATTTTTTTGTATTGGGAATTTTGAGTTCTTCTGCAATGTCAAGCAACTCAGGAACGAGTAAGTCGTTCAGTTGTGATATATCGTACATAAATTATTTAGAAAATGCTTTTCAAAAATACCGGGCTTGTTGTCTGTGAAATAGTAGTTGAAATTGTTCTGATGGAAGATGCGCTGAAGCTGAAGCAATTAAAATTAGGATAACTTCGCAACTGATTCCATTGCAATATTAAGCAGTTTTTTCAATAATCAAACATTTTTTTACGCAATTAGGCGCCATTTCATTGATTATTAGCCCAATATTCGACAATATTGAATCATTTACGGATACCGGCATTCACAAAACCCCGACAATACATGGCTTATCTCAACTACGAATTTAAAGCACGCACGGAATTCCTTGCGGAGCAGGAAAATAAACTGAAGCAATTTTCTCCCTTTTTCAAAGGTGAAGATCACCAAAGCGATACCTACTTCAATGTGCCAACGGGCAGACTGAAACTTCGAGAAGGAAATATTGAAAATGCGTTGATCTATTATGAAAGAGAAAATACTTCCGGCGGAAAACAGTCGCATATTATTTTGTACAAACATCAGCCTGATGCGGCTTTGAAAGAAATACTGACCATCACGAACGGTATAAAGATCGTTGTAAAAAAGAACCGGAAAATCTATTTCATCGAAAACATAAAGTTTCATTTTGATACCGTGGCAACGCTTGGAACCTTCATAGAAGTGGAAGCCATCGACACCGATGGAAGCATCGGATTGGAAAAACTGAAAGAGCAGTGTGAGCGGTTCGCTGCTTTTTTTGAAATAAAACAAGAGGATTACATCGCAGTTTCATATAGTGATATGTTGATGTAGAAATTGGCGTACCATGATGGCTAATTCTCGCATATTTGCCACGAATGCACGAATAAAATATACCGCCTGTCACTTCATTCGTGCATTCGTGGCAACCAAAACATGTTCTCGAACGCGCCACAGGCTCGTTCCTACGGACGAAAATATTTTAACTAACTTTAATTGTGTATCGGCCTGTCTTTCTTCATCCTTCAAAATAAAAATCATGAAAACATTTATTTTCTCTGCATTAATTGCATGTTTGGCATTCAGTTCCTGCGATGCTACAAAAGGGACAACGGTAGGCACAACCACTACTGCCAATGAAGTTTCTCTGCTGGAAGGAACATGGGAACTCAATTACATCACTGGCCCACGTATCGCTTTCGATGGGTTATATCCCAATAAAAAACCAACGCTTGTTGTAGACGTTACCGGCAAAAAGATCAGTGGTACTACCGGCTGTAATTCTTACACCGGCGCATTGGTTGCCGGCAATGGAGATATCAGTTTCAAGCAACCGCTTGCCGTTACAAGGATGATGTGTGGAGAAGGCCTTCTGGGAGAAACCACTTATCTTGAAATGTTGAAAAAGATCAACAAATTTACTGTCACCGATGGTAATACATTGAACCTCATCTCCGGAGATATCGCAATGATGCGGTTTACGAAGAAATAATCCCAATCACAGATTATAAATGATCAGGGGATTGCACAGATTATTTGTCACTTCGTGAAAAACCGAAATGCAGTTTATAAGTATTTGAGTTATTTATCAATATTGAGTATTTACAATTGCATTTTCTGCTTCGCAGAAAATAATCTATGCAATCCCCTGATCATTTATAATCTGTGATTCTTCCTGTTAAAGAATTTATAAAGGGTCAATAAATCCTGATTGGTGTTATGCATTTTCTGGATCAGTTGCATCTAGGGCAAAAACCTGTTGTTTATGAAACTGATCAAAAAACCTTTCGCGGCTGCTTCAGCCCTGCTGATCGTTGCTTCAGCGATCGCACTCAATGTTCCAAACAATAAAAAATCTACCCGTCCCGACCCGGTACCATTACAAAAACCTGTCAACAATTCAGTCCCGAAAATACAAGCCGCCATCTTACTCGATGTCAGCGGAAGTATGGATGGGCTCATCGATCAGGCCAAAGCACAACTCTGGAATATGGTAAGTGTGATGGGAAAAGCAAGCTGCGACGGAGTTACCCCTCAGATTGAGATCGCTTTATACGAATATGGCCGCGATAGTAACGATCCCAAAAACGGGTATGTAAAACAGTTGAGCGGATTTACAACCGACCTGGATGGATTATCACAAAAACTTTTTTCCCTGACCACCAATGGTGGCAGTGAGTATTGCGGACAAGTGATCAGCACTCTTTAAATGAGTTGTCGTGGGATACGTCTTCCTCCAGTTATAAAGTGATCTTTATTGCCGGCAACGAAGATTTTTTGCAGGGAAAAATACATTACACGCAAAGTTGTGATAAAGCGAACAGCAAAGGAGTTATCGTAAACACTATTTATTGCGGCGATCGCATGCAAGGGGTTCGTGAACATTGGAATCTTTCCGGTGAATGTGGAAAAGGAAGTTATACCAACATCAACCAGAATGCCCGCTACGAAGATATTGCAACGCCATACGACAGCATGATGCTGACATTGAATACAAAACTCAACGGGACTTATATCGCTTATGGCAATGGGGGAGAAGGTTATTTTGCCGCACAGGAAAGTGTTGACAAAATGAATTATTCTCAAAGCAAATCTGCCGCCATCAAAAGGGTAAGTGTGAAAGGAAAAAAAGCTTTGTATAAAAACGAGAGCTGGGACCTGGTGGATGCGAGCGATAAAGACAGTGCGTTTTATTCAAAGGTAGATATGAAAACCCTTCCTGTAGAATTGCGCAACAAGACCAGGCCAGAGCTTCAGAAGGTCGTCAAAGAAAAAAATGTTGAAAGGAACAATCTTCAGAAAGAGATCGCAGACCTCAGCATTAAAAGAGAATCATACATTGCCACAGCAAAAAAAACAACGGGCACAACAGCCGCGGATGCTACACTTGAAACGGAAGTGGAAAAGATCATTAAAGAACAGGCAAAGCGTTTCCGGATGACGATACAATAATGGATAATGGTATAATGGATAATGCAGATGAATTATCCATTATTCCTTTCTTTGTCTGCTACCAATGAATTTAAAAAACCAGAAACGATTGATAAGAGTATACTGAAAATAAATGCCCACCAAAAGCCATCTACTTTCAATCCATCGAGCAACTTATCGGCCAGCAATATGATCAGGGCGTTGATCACTAACAGGAACAAACCAAGCGTTACAATTGTAATAGGGATGGTTAGAAAAATCAGCACCGGTTTCAACAGGGCATTCAATGCGGCGAGCACGAGGGCAAAAATTACCGCAGAAGTAAAATCGGAAATATGCACGCCGGATAAAATATGGGTAAGCCCGTAAGCCGCGGCAGCAGTGAGTAAAAGGCGAATGAGGAAATTCATGGAGGTCCTTTTATTTTTGAAAGCCCCGGAGGTTTTGAAAATCTCCGGGGTTTAATTTTAGTATACTATTAATTCATAAAAATTTTCGGGCTGCAGATATTTTTGCGCCAGCCCCTGCAATTCTTCCGCAGAGGTATTGCGGATAGCTTCCACGCTTTCATAAAAATATTTTTCATCCAGATTATTCAATATGATATTTTTCCATTTTGCCATGATCTGGAACGGCCCATCCAGATCACCAAGAATACTTCCCATCATGTAATTCCGCACCAGCAAAAGTTCTTCTTCATCTACCGGCTCTTCTCTCAGCACTTTCATCTCCTTATATATTTCTTCCAACGTTGCATCGCATACATCTTTGCCCGCTTCGGTGCTCACCAGCCATGCAGATTCCTGGATGTGGTTCTGGATATAACTGTGAATACCGTACGTGTATCCTTTGTCTTCACGGATATTACTCATAAGCCTGGAACCAAAAAATCCGCCGAAAATATTATTCAGCACCATCACTTTTTTGAAATCAGGGTGATGGCGATTGGGAAATGCGGCCGCAAGGCGGATCGCTCCCTGCACAGCTTTTGGGTCGTTTTCTATCCTGAATTTTTTCTGCTCTGCAGGATGCGATGGGATGAGTATGTTCTTGAAAGATGGCTTCGTGATCGACAATTGTCCGAAATGATCATTCAATTGTTTCCTTATATCTGTTGGTAATTTTCCTGAAACAAAAATGGCACATTGCCCATTAACATAATGTTCTTTGTAAAAAGACCGCATCAGCTCTGTTGTCAACCCGTCAAAATCTTCGAGGTGTGTGTAAGTGCCATAAGGATGGGATTCGCCATACACATAAGAATCTATAAGGCGGCCTGCAACGAATTCACATTTCTGCAGATTCACTTTCAATCGTTGCCTGCTGTTTTGCCTGAATGTTTCAAACTCTTCTTCGGGAAAAATCGAATTGGTGAGCATATCATTTACCACCGGTAATAACTTATCGAGGTGTTTGCTCAGTGTGTGAAGTGTGATGGTCGAAGTTTCGTTGTAGCACGCACGATTGCTGTATGCACCATAATATTCAAAGTCTTCGTTGATCTGGAATGCAGTGCGGTTGGTCGTTCCATTTTTCAGCATGAAGTTAGTTGCGCCGGCAAGCCCGCGTTTTTCTTCCTTCCAGTTGCCTGCGTAAAATACCCACTCAATCTGCACTACATCCTGAGCACCTGCATCGATCGTGTAAACCGGTACGCCGTTGTCCAGTGTAAAGTATTCATATGGCTTAAGGTTCAATTTAAAATCCACCGCATCTATTATAGCCGGAGCCACTTTTCTGTTCATTTTATCCTTACTGTTTTCTGTTGATTAATTCTGAGCACGATAATACATCGTGGTACAATTGTTTTCGTTGAAGATGATCCTGCTTTGTTCCAAAATATCATCCGCCGTTACCGCCTGGTATTTCCCAAGTTCACTGTTGATCAGGTCTGCATCACCCAGCAATTCATAATTGGCAAGGCTTTGCGCCCTGTTCATCACCGACATGTCTTCAAATGCCATGGCGCTCTCCGTTTTGTTTTTCACTTTTTCCAGCTCATTCGTGGTAATCCCTTGCTCCTGCAATAGCAACAGTTCTTTTGTTACAGCAGCATCCGCCAGTTTCATATCCACTCCTTTTACGAGTTTTCCTTCCACCACCATGATGCCTGCATCAATGCTGCCCATATGATAACATTCGATATTGCTGAACAGCTTTTGCTCCTTCACCAGGCTTTGATATAAACGTGAAGAACCGCCGCCACTCAATACATCCGACATCAGATCGGCAATGTAATACCTGTCATCCACGCGTGGATATATATGCCAGCATTTGTACAATGCATCCAACGGCACATCTGCTTTCACTTCCAGGAACCTTGGTGCAGTCTGTGCAGGTTCCTGCGGAACGTCGCGCCGGTATTTTTCCCCTGCAGGAATAGGCCCGAACCATTTTTCCGCCAAAACTTTTACCTGCTCCAGTTCTACATTACCAGCCACCACCAGTATCGCATTTGAAGGTGTGTAATGTTTGTGAAAAAATGCTTTCACATCTTCCAGCGTAGCATCTTCCACATGTTTCAATTCTTTGCCGATGGTCATCCAGCGATAAGGATGGCTGGTGTAAACCACTTCGCGTAATTTATGCCACACATCGCCGTAAGGTTTATTGATATAATGCTCTTTGAATTCTTCGGAAACCACTTTGCGCTGCACTTCCAGGCTTTTTTTGCTGAAAGCCAGGCTCAGCATGCGGTCGCTTTCAAGCCAGAAAGCGGTCTCAAGATTTTCTGCCGGCAATTGACAATAATAATTTGTAAGGTCGTTGGTGGTGTAGGCATTATTTTCCCCACCTGCTACCTGCAATGGTTCGTCGTAAGAAGGAATATTGATGCTTCCGCCAAACATTAGGTGTTCGAACAAGTGTGCAAAACCCGTCTTGCCGGGATCTTCGTCCCTGGCGCCTACATCGTACATAACGTTTACCACGGCCATCGGTGTGCTTTTATCTTCGTGTACGAGTACCCGTAAGCCGTTATCTAAAGTGAATTTTTCGTAATTGATCATTCTGCAAATTTAGTGAATGGTGAATAGGGAATAGTGAAAATATGTAGTTTATACTGAGTATAAGACAAGTTGGTCTCTTTATATATACTCTGAAGCCGCTTTTTTATACCAAACGTAAAGGATTGTCAGCGTGAGCGAAAGAAGGAGTATTGGCCTACAAAAAAAACCACCCACGAATGGATGGCAATGTATGTTGAGGTCAATGATGTTAAAAAATCGGGGACCGAATGAAAATAAGGTCCCGTTTTAAATCCAATATCCTATGAAAAACCGGGAAGGTTAATTCATTTATTATGCCAATCTCTTCGTGATGTTAAAAAATCACCCAAAACTATCAGCTTAACTTTTAAAATTTAGATTATTTCTTTCCTTTTGATTGCATTTCTCGGTATTTCTTCCCATTTTGTGCACTAATGATATTTCTGTTTCCCCCAAGGATTTCATAGGCCGGTTTTTGGCAGGTTTTATGTATTAGCTAAAAAATATATAACTAAGGTATATGAATGAAATATTACACATGCCCATTGATGGATGTTATTCAGCCATTCTGGTGACAGAAATCCCGCACAAGCATCACCTGATGTTTAAAGCAACGCTGGAAAGTGGTTATTCCAATATATTTTATAATGATGTTGAAACCGGTTTGTGGATCGAAGAGGATCTTGGCTTTACCGAACTTGCCCGTCATATTGGTGAGGAAGTGAAAAAAATGAAGCTGAAACCGATCCATATTCCCAAACTGCTCACCTGGCATAAATTAGAATTAAATAACAAAACGGTTCGTTTCGGATTTTTCAGCTTTATGAATGGTGACCATAAAATGTTTGAGATCTACGACAGCAGCAAAAAATACATGTATACTTTAGTGGAGATGCCCGATGAAGACTGGCAGATAATGGGGCATGATAATGTGAGCGTTGATACACTCGACAGCAATTTCATTCACAAAGTGACGAAAGTGCTGCCGTTGTATGCCTATTTTGAGTAAGATCAGTTATTTGATTCCTCGTAACTTTTAATCTTGTTGTAAAGGGTCTTGCGGTCGATCTTGAGTATTTCCGCTGCTTTTGTTTTATTGTAATTCACTTCCTTCAGCACATTCATGATCGCTTCGTATTCCGCCTTTGAAGCGGCATCTTTCAAATCGTAATCTTTTTTTCCTGCAGGTTCTTCTTCCGTTGCCCTTGGTTTTGTTTCAGCTGCTCCAGTGGATGATAGTGGGGATGAGCTTGGGTTCGTGATCTCCCAGGGCAATGTTGCCGCAGATACCAATCCTTCCGTAGTCAGCAACACCGATCTCCTCACCACATTCCTGAATTCCCTGAGATTACCCGGCCATGGATAATTGATGAACATCTGCATCACTTCAGGACTAAAACCTTCGATATCCCTGTTGAGTTCTGCTTTCGCTTTTTGCAAAAAGAAATTAGCGAATAACGGTATGTCTTTTTTTCGTTCACGCAATGGCGGAAGATTGATGGAAAACTCATTGAAACGATGATAAAGATCTTCCCTGAATTTTCCTTTGCGGTAAGCATCCTGCAGGTTTTCGTTGGAAGCCACTACGATGCGGACATCTACCGGCATTTCCTTATTTCCACCTACGCGTTTGAATTTTCTTTCCTGTATCACCCTAAGCAAAGATGCCTGGATATCGTAGGATAAATTCGCCACTTCATCCAGGAATAATGTTCCGCCGTTGGCGAGTTCAAAGTGCCCTTCCTTATCAGTAAGAGCGCCTGTAAATGCGCCTTTCACGTGTCCGAACAATTCACTTCCGGATAATTCTTTTGAAAGCGTTCCACAATCCATCGCGATGAATGGTTTGTCTTTACGGTCGCTCATATCATGGATCGTTTTGGCGATCACTTCCTTACCGGTACCGCTTTCTCCATAAAGAATGATGCTATAATTAGTTGGTGCTACGATCTCGATTTGTTTGTACAGGTCTTTTGTCGTTGGCGCTTCTCCCACCAGGAATTCCTGGTTGGCTCCAGTGGTTTTTCCAATGGTGCTGCCAGCGGCTTTGGGCGATGAGGAGGAAGAAACAGAAATGCTGTCTGCGGGTTTGTTGATCGCGTCGTTCAGTACTTTCAAAACCTCATCGGGCACCAATGGCTTGGTGATATAATCATATGCGCCCAGCTTGATCACATCTACCGCTACTTTAATGTCGGAATATCCGGTGATGATGAGCACGATCGTTTCAGGTGATTCTGTTTTTATTTCTACCAAAACATCTTTTCCATCTTTATCGCCCAGGCGGAAATCGCAGAGAACGATGTCGAAATTTCCATCTTTGAACTTCTGTAATCCTTTGCTGGCCGAATGCGCCATATCTACTTCATATCCATTACGGGTAAGAAACCTGCCGAGCAGTGTACACATATCCAGGTCATCGTCGATTATAAGCACTTTTTTATTCATTCTTATTGCGGGTTTGTTTTTTAGTGTCGTTATTATACCTGCTTTGTTAAGAGCAAGTGGGTTAAAATCTTATTCTTTCAGTGTTACGGCGGGTACGGGGACTTCCTCCATTTTTATCCAGACGGAATAATCGTTCGGGAATATTTTTCCGCCAAAGTTGGTGGCATATACTTTTGTAAAGACAGCACCAAGATATAATATGGCCGAACTGTAATACACCCAGATCATGATGATCATCACTGAACCTGCCGCGCCATATATGCTGGATAGTTTACTCTTCCCAAGGTATAACCCTATTCCGTATTTACCTAACATAAATAATAGTGATGTAATAAATGCACCTATCATTACATCCTTCCATTTAATTTTGGCATCCGGTAATACTTTAAAAATAGTGCCAAATAATAGGGTGGTGACGAATAAGGAAATAAGATTATCTATCACAATTAACACAGTTTCACCCATTCCTGCAAATAAATTCCCGATACGGGCACTTAAGGCCGCTACCACCGCATTGAGCGCCAGCGACACGATCAACACGAAACCCAGGCTTAATATGAGTGAAAAGGAAATCAGCCTGTCAACGATCAGTTTCCACCACACTTTTCGCGTTTTTGTGCGCAATCCCCAGATCTTATTCAGCGAATCCTGCATCTCGCCGAAGATCCCGGTAGCACCTATCACGAGTATGATCACGCCGACCGTGGTCGCGAATACGTTGTCGCTGCTGAGATGGATCTTGGCGATGGCGCTTTGTATTTCCAGTGCCGCAGCGCTTCCCACCATATCGTTAATCTCAGAATAAAGCTGCCCGCTGATGGCTTCCCGGCCAAAAAGGCTACCGGCAAGGAACAATACGATCACTAAAAGCGGCGCCAGGGATAAAATGGTATAATATGCCAGGGAAGCACTGTATTTCAATACATTATCACCGATAAACTCGGTGATGACCTGCTTGTTGAACCGGAAGAAAAAAAGTAGCTTGTTTTTCATAACTGACCTATAACTGGGCAATCGCTATAATCGTACCATGTAAGAATTTCCTCAATATGCATATTTTTTACACAAAAATGGCAATTTCTGAGTTGGGATTAAATAGTTAAATGGCGAAGCTGCTGGCTATTCATCATTTTTCCAGCCTTACTTATACCCACCAATTCCGTTTTAACGATGTTTTTTGCATGTTTAATGAGTTGATTATAACTCATTTACATTTTCTAAAAGATTACTTGCAAAAGCCTGTACTGCAAATTGATGCAAATCAAGCGCTGTTGGCAAGTGAATTGCGCTCCCATCATTGTGAAAAAAATTTATCATGAGACTTAGTTCCCCTATAAACGATGATTCATTGAAAGTCTTAATAATTGACGACGAAACGGATATTTGCTACTTACTGAGTACACTGCTGAAACAGAAAAATCTGGATACGGCTTATGTGAATACTTTGTCTGACGCTACCAAGGCTTTGCAAAAAGACCACCCCGAAATTGTTTTTATCGACAATCACCTTCCTGACGGTTTGGGTATGAATTACATCGGCTACATCAAATCGAATTACCCCGAAGCCAAGATAGTGATGATCACCGCTCACGATACTTCCGCCGACCGCAATAAAGCACTAAGCGTTGGTGCAGATTATTTTATCGGCAAGCCTTTTACCAGGGATATCATTTACAAAACGGTAGAGGAGCTCACCAATTAGTCTTCTGTGTGAAGCGAAATAATGAATTTCGTTCCTTTTCCTTCCACACTTTCCACTTCTATTCTTCCTTTGTGATTCAATATGATATTTTGTGTATTGGTCATACCAAGCCCATTACCGTTGTCCTTATTGGTAAAAAATGGTTCAAATATTTTCGACTGCGTTTCTTCATTCATCCCGCCTCCGTTATCTTCAAAAATTATCCTGCATTTGTTTCCTGTATTTTCTGTGGAAATTTTCAAAACCCCCTTTTCTGCTTCCATCGCTTCAATTGCGTTCACTACAATATTCAGAAAAGCTATCTTCATTTTGTCCTCATCCACTTTTAAATCACAGATATTATCTGCATACTTTTTCTGGATAGTGATCTGTTTGAGACTAATACGGTCTTCCGCCAGCTCCAGCGCCTGATCGATCACACCATTTAACGATACGCTTTCAAAACTGAGTTCCGAAAATTTAGTCGCATTCAATAGGTTTGAGATCAGCTGGTTGATGCGAAGGCTGTTTCGTTTTATCATATCCAGTAACATGATATTCTCATCACTTGGCGGGCTCGATTCTTTCAATTGTTCCGTTGCCAGGTTGATATTTGTCAGCGGATTGCGCACTTCATGTGCAATGGTACGTGCAATTCGCCCTGTGGAAGCGAATTTTTCTATATTCTTCAGTTCCCTGATCTCCTTATTTGCTTCCGCTAATTCTTTCACCCGGGCTTCCAGCTCATTCCGGTATAATTCCGATTTTGCATCTGCTTCTTCCCTGGCCCTGTTTTCGCGGCGATAAGTAAGGAATGAGCTGATGGCCAACAGGAAGGCGATGATGAGAGAGATCGTAGTGATGATCTTGATGGAGTTAGAAAAACTTTCGGCCTCCTTTGTTCGTGCTTCGAGATACGATCCTTCGTAATACTGCATCAGCTTCACCTGCCGGCGAAGCGTGCCTACTTTGTCGCCGGTATATCCGATACCATATAATGAATCCTTGAATTTTTCAGGAGTTTTTGTAGTCGCAAAAAGTTCCAGCGCCGAACTCATTTTTGTAACTTTATAGTTGAGTGCTTCTTTGATGGTATCGAGGCGTGCCTGTTGGATATCACTATCCGCCGTAAGGGTTTTGAGCAGGTTATGTAATGAGTCTGTTTTTTTTACAGAAATATAAAATTTGTCGTAATAGTTGGGGGTGCGCAAAGCGATGTAGCCACGATAATTGTATTCGATCTCTTTGTTTTCAGAAGCGAGGTATTCCAGATTGGTGATCACTTTATTAGTATGATCCACCCAATACGATTGGTCCTTGAGTTTTTGGGTATTGTAGAAAAGCAGCAGATAAGACAATACCAGGATGACAAAGGTGGAAATAAAGCCGACTATCTTTGCATTTGTAATACCAAAGTGCATGTGAGATGATTTACTGGAAATGAAGAAATTCAAAGGTGATTCAAATTTAGGCAATAGATGAATGCAATAAATCAGCCAGTGTTTGTATTGCCGTAGAAAATATTACACAAGCAGATGACCTTTTGGCATTTTTTTTCTAAAACAGGAATATGCTGCCCTTTGGCAGCATTTTAGCTTATTAATCAATACACTATTTATCAATTTTAAAATTAAAACTATGAGCTCAAGTAAATTATTAGCAGGTATATTATTAGGCGCCGCAGCAGGTGCGGTATTAGGTGTTTTGTTTGCACCAGATAAAGGAACTGAAACAAGGAAAAAGATCGCCAAAAAGAGCAGTGATTTCTCTGATTCAGTAAAAAGTAAATTCAACGAACTGGGTGAAGCATTGCAGGAAAAATATGACAGCATCCGCGGAGAAGCAAACGATATCATCGAGAAAGGAAAAGATAAAGCGCAGGAAGCAAAGAACGAGGCTAAGAAAAGCTTTGCATAATATACCCTTTTAATCTTTAAACCCGGCGATAAAATAAAAGTAATGGAAAACGAAACTAAGAACAATGTGGAGGCTTTATTCGAACATGCAGGAGATTACCTGGACACCAGGCTGGATCTCTTCAAATTGCAGGTTATACAAAAAACTTCCGACATTGTTTCCTCTCTTGCCTCCAGGCTTGTAATGATGGTTATAATAGTGATTTTCGTAATGATCATCAACATAGGCATTGCGCTTGTGCTTGGTGATTGGCTGGGAAAAAATTATTATGGCTTCTTTGCTCTCGCCGGCTTTTATCTTATCGTCGGTTTTATTTTTTATGCCAACAAACGTAAATGGGTAAAAGAACCGGTAGCTAATTCAATCATCCGAAAAGCGTTCAAATAATATGACCACTATCACCAACAGGGATGAGAATAAAATGACGGTTACTACCCAGGCCGAATTAGAGCTGGCTATCGCTGAACTTAAGCAAAAGAAACTGGAGCAACAAGATGCATTGAAAATTGTATTCCATGAAACAGTGGAAGGCTTCAAACCTATGAACCTTCTTAAAAAGGCAGTAGGAAAAGTAATACAGCCAGGTGACACACGTGATACCATTATAAAAGCATTAGGCGGTATCGGAGTAGGATTATTAACCAAAGGAATAATAGGAAATAAAAGCAGCAGCTTTATAGGTTCGTTCTTCAAAAAAGCCGTAAAGGTTGGCGCAGGAAAAGTATTTTACAATAATGCAGATAAGTTGAAAGCATATGGTACGGCTATTTACCATAATCTTTTCAAAAAATAAAAATAGCGATTTACTCCGTTTTAAATGTCAGTGTCATGAAAAATCAACCGGATCAACGAAGTCCCGAAGAAAAAAGAAAAGACACATCAGCTCCGGGCAGGGAGGAAGAGGTTATTGTAAACACCCAGGAACAAAAGCATGTGACCAACATGCAAGATGAAACAGATCCCCCGACAGACACAGATGCTTCCTCTTCAAAGAAACAGGAAACAAACGAAAACAACGATCAGGCTGAGCGCACATTCAAAGAAGGGTTAGGAAACAACAGCGATACGGAAGCATCGGAATAAAGATATTCGAATCAGTTATCTGCAGTAGGCCTTGGAGTTATCCGGGGCTTTTTTATTTGTTGATAATTTTATAATAGATAATGGATAATGCTTCAGGTTGAAAATATTTTCCCTTTACAGAAGTACTTTCAACCTGAAGCATTATCCATTATAAAATTATCCATTATCTAAAACGGTAACCCCAGCGCAATATTCAATATCAGGTTCTCTCTTCTCCAATCGCGGTTGCCGAATTTTATTTCACTGATCACGTTACGTTGCCCTTCGGGAAGATATGGTTTGCGAAGTGGTACACCCAAATCAATCCGGATCAGCAACACAGTTGCATCAAAACGAACCCCCACACCACCAGCTACCGCAACTTCTTTCAAAAAGTTTTTTGTCAGTTTGCCTTCCGGGCCAAACAATAAAGTGTCCTTGGTCCAGATATTTCCTGCATCTACAAACAATGCTCCGCTGAGTTGTTTGGTAAACGGAACCCTTAATTCAGAGTTCATCAATAATTTATAATCCCCTCCGATGATCTGGAAATAACGCTGGTCATCTGCCGTAGGCCTATGCGTACCTGGGCCAAGGCTGCGTGCCCTGAAACCGCGGATGGAATTGGATCCGCCGATGGTGTATAATTTTGCAAATGGCAACAGGCGGGAGTTGTTGTAGGGTAAACCGATGCCCACCTGGAACCTGTTGGCCCAATCAAAACCGTTGGATAATTTACGGGTGTAATGTGCATCAAAATCCAGTTTTACATATTGCGCAAATGGGGTCCCGAAGATCGTTTTGGAACGATATTCTTTCGCGCCGGTAACCAACCCTAATATGTTACCCGACCAATCCACGCTTCCATTCAGGTACCATTTATTTATCCTTGACCTGAAACCAGAATTGTATGTATAGGAGAAAAACGAACCCACTGTTGCTTCCGAAAACACATTGAGCAGGATTGCCGGTTCCTCTGCCGCCTGGCGATAAAAACTGTCTGTAATCGCCGATGCTTTCAGGTAACTCAGTGCTATGGGTGCAAAGGTGAACTGGCTTTGTATGCTGTTCTTCCAGGTAAATTCGTATTGCGTTCTGAAGAGGTTTTTGGTGTAAAACAAATCCCTGCGGAACCATTCGTATCCTACTAAAATACTTGTGTTTGGCGGATAGAAATTGTTTTCTTTTATTTTCAAAAACGGGATCATATATTTCGGCAGCTTCAACGTTACTTCGGTACCCAGCCTGTAGTTATTATTCTTTAATGAATCTGCCCGGGTTGTTTCAAGCCCGCCGTACACTTTCACTCCCAATTGTTCCGCTCCGCGAAAAGCATTTCTGTTTTTCCAGTTGATGCTGGCCTGCGTTCCAAAATAACTGTTCTCTTTGGTGAAGCCATCAATCTCTCCCTGCAGTGATTTTTTCTTGGCAGGAGTGAGGTAATAATATACATTCAATTTATGATCAGTAGTATCCTTTGCTTTTTCAAACCTGTTTTTTACAAATTTGAAAGCGCCCAGGTTGATCAGCCTGTTAAGCGTTGTATTCTGTTGGCGGCTGCTATAAACACTTCCCGGCCGGTAGGTGATCGTGGTAGCGAATAATTTTGGCTTGAACTTTTTTTCCTGATCCTGTATCAGCAGTGTGTCATATTCTACCAGGCCTGCACGGCTGGTATCGGCTTGTGGGCTGGCATTAGACAGACTATAATTTGGATAAATAGTGATATCATTTATCTTGTAAGGATACCTTGCTTCTTTTGGGGCACTGCGCTTGATATTGAGGAACAAATTTACTTTTCGGTTACCAACTGTTGTATCGGCATAAGCGAGAATATAATCCGGATTGAAATAATAATAACCTCTGGTTTTGAGAAAAAGGTCCAAGCGGTCGCGTTCCGCAGAAATATCACTGAGTGTGTACGGATTTCCTTTTTTCAAAAAGCCGCGGCGCTCAGAGTTTCTTTGCAATAATTTCAGCAAAGCTGAACTATCACTTACCCAAACGATGCTATCCAATGTGTATCTCGGCTGTACCTGAGCCTTGTAATGAGCTTTGGTGAAATAACTAAAGTTGCTGGTATCTCCCTGTACAGTAGTATGGAAGTAACCAAGATTTTCCATCAGCGATTGCATATTTTCCGCAGTGGTGCCGGCATTTACGCGGCTGCTGAAAACCGGTGGCTCACCAAGTTTGTTGCGCAAAAAAGCTTTGAACCCTTTTTCTCTTTTCGGCTCACCGATCACATACCACCACCATACTTTATAAGGATGCCCGAAAAGAAATTTATTAGGCCTTGGCTTTGCCGCAAGCGCAATGGTTTTCTTCAGGGATTTGCTCTTTGTTTTTGTTTCAGGATTACGCTCCACTTTTACTGTAGCGCCTTTGTAGATCCTTTCTCCCGCAGGGATATATTTTCTTACACTACAGGACGATACCAGCAGCAGCAACACAACGCTATAAAAAAATATCCTCCTCATTTTGTCTTCTTTGATTTTTTTCTTCTGAATAATTCATTGAATTTGTCGTAGTCCATCGTTATGATAAATGCTACGCCGTTTTCAATCACGTATCCATCAACAGTTACTTCAAACTGGTTTTTTGTATATGCCCTTACAAGGTATTTACCATCGGCAGTGAGTTTGTACGTAAGTGTGATATCCGGACTGAAACCTGGACTTCCATCGTTCCCTGCTTTTGCCACAGCATCCTGGCCTTCTACACCAAAGTTCTTACCAACGGTTACGGTTAAACGATCGTTGAGGAATTGTTTACTGACTGCCACGTTCAGGTCTGTACGTTGCTGACTGCCACCGGTGGTGTAATCATTATATGAATTCAGGTTAAGGTCAACATTGATCCCTTTGAAAAGATCGCCTGCGATCTGGTTCAACGCACCAGAGAGAAACTGGCTGACACTCTGCCTGGCGATATCTGAGAAATTAGTTCCATTGCCTTTAAAGAAATCACTGCTTTGTTCACTTACGAACCTTCCGAAGAGCAACATCGAAAACACTTGTTTGTTGGTTGCCGCTTCATCTCCCCGAAGTTGCGTCAGTTTGTTTTCTATCGCGGTCTGCAATTCGCTATTGATGATCGTATTATCTTTTTCATCCAGTTGTATATCAAAATTAATGATCGGTTTGCTTAGTACACCCGTAAGTTTCAACACCACTTTAAAAGGGAGTTTCTGGTTCATCGCATTGCCGATCGTTCCGCCATTGTCACTTACTTCACTGCTTAATAATTCTTTTGCGGAAGTTTCCAATTGGTAGGCAGCTGTAATATCTATCCGTGCATCCATCGGTGCCCCCGCAAAGGCGATCGTGCTTCCTTTTTGCAGATCGAATTTGCGTTGCAAAAATTGATAATGCAGATTATAATATCCTTTATCCAGCTCATAATTGCCCGCCAGCACAATGTTTCCGCCCGGATCAACTCCTGCATTCAATTGAGCATCGCCCTGCACTTTGATCTCATCCTGCGTTACCGGATCAATAATGATCGTGAGTGCTGCTTCTTTGGTTACTTCTATATTCAGATTATAATTCAGGAATTTTCCAAACTGGCTTTCGGGTATCGTAGCTTCTTCAAAAGCTACCACCGGCGGATTGATATCGAATGTATCTCTGTCAATAAAACGAACGATGGAAGTGCCTTCATCCTTTGCATAACTTTTTTCAGGAAGAACGATAAACACATTGCTCTTATCATTCAGATAAATATCCCCTTCGATCTGTGGTGCTGTGGAAGTGCCTGTTACAGACACATTCGCATCAATGGAAGCAAATCCATAAAACTGGCTGTTGATCGCTTTTGGCGCATTTACCAAAATAAAATCCGTAGCATTTACATCCACCCCCAGATCAAATTCCGACATCGTTTTCAACCCAACAAAACCATTTACCCGCAATGTATGATTCAGCGAATCGGTAATGGTGAAATTCGGGAAGGAAACTTTAGGATAATCTAATACGATCTTTTGATTGTTGATATTATAAGGCGTACCTAATTGTGTCAGGGTAAATTTAGTAGTATCAAAATTCAATTCTCCTTTCCAGCGTGGATCGGCAAATTTTCCATTAGCAGTAATATTGCCCCGGATATTTCCTGTTGAATTCTTTAATGCACCGGCAGAAAAGGCTTCAATAGTCTGGAAATTTAATTTATTGATGGCAAGTTCCGCATCAAATTGTTGTTGTTCATCGTTTAGGTAATAATTTCCTTTCGCCTTGAGGTCATTACCAAAACCTTCTAATGACATTTTCGCTGCTATATTATTTTCTGATTGTTTTTCCGCGAATGCCGTCACATTACCCAGTGCGTGCTGCATGATCTCCAGCCCGTTGATACTGGCATTGCCGGTGAATGCAGGCAATGTTTTATCCAGTTCACTCACCGAAGCTTTTACATCCAACACGCCTGCCGCAAACAAAGTATCTCCGCTGGTGAGCGAGCTGATGCTTTTCAGATTGAAATTGTCGATATCAATATCTATTGGGCTGTTGTTTACAAGTTCGCGGCTTTTGATGAAAATTTTAGAGGTATCGCTGGTCAGCAAGAAATTATTGACGATGATGCCCTGATCTGAATAGCTGATATAATTATCGCTGGCAACATTCCATTTTTCGTAATTCAGCAAAAGGCTGTCTTTCATCCTGAAGCTGTACACTTCATCCCGAACATAGGCATCGCCACTGATACCAAACCAGTCCACATCCTTATCATCTTTAGTGCGTGCATTCAATGAAATGCTGTCGTGTGCCGCGGCTCCTCTTATATAAGTTCCGAACAATGTTTTGGCCGGCGTTACGAGTGTATCAAATTTGATCTCGTAATTGATACGTTCATTTTTTGAAGCGATGCTTATATCTCCCGCCGCTACACGATTTGCCTGGAACTGCAACACAGGAATTGTGGCTTTGAAATTCAGCGCACTATCCGTATCCGCCGAGGCATAACTTCCTGAAAAATTGATATCATCATATCGCACCAACCCAGGGACTAATCCTGTCACGATCGGGCTTTGACGTATCACGCCATTAAACGCCAGCTGCTGATCCGGGATACTTCCAAGCGTATCTTTTGCACCGGGGAAGGAATAATAATTCCCAATATAACGTTGCAGCGAAGCGCCTATCTTATCATAATCAAAAGCACCGCCGGCAGTCAGTTCCGCAAAGGGTGCCCATAGTTTTATAGAATCAATTCCATTTTCAGAAGTTGCCACCAATGACATGGAATCAATTCCATAAATATCTTTTCCCAGCTGAATGTGTGCGCTGTCCAACACCGCACTTGCGTTAAGGCTGCGTGGTTGCAGGCTTTTGGAATCTACGGTAAGTGTACCCGAAAAATTAAGCGTGTCTTTATATAAATTCAATTTTTGCAACTGCGCTGTGTCCACTTTTATCACCCCGCTAAAGGTTGGATATTTATCTTTTACATTCGCATCAATCGTGTAGTTAAGGTTTAGGCTGCTATCGTTGATGCTGCCAACACTGTTGATAACGCCGTTATTCAGTGTAGCATCTATCAATGCATTTTTATAATCATGGCCATTATATTCCAACCCTGCTACATCGGCTTTAATTACGGATCGCATAGTTTTATAATCAAAACCCGTTCCCCTGGCGCTGAACTTCCCTGCCACACGGCCGAGCACGCTATCCTGTTTAATAAGCGTTCCTACGTTGAAACCCGGAGTGATGATACCAAGATCGTAATTCGCATTTTTAGTATCCTTGATGTTTTTCACATATCCTTTGATGGCAACCCCGCCGTAACTGGTAGCTACTTTCAGGTCAGTGGTAATATTATTCGTGTTTCCTTCCAGTTTTCCGGAAGCATTTATTTTTTGCGGAAGGTTCAATTGCGCCAATACATCTGGCGGAAGGAAACCGGTGATGAAATTCTTATCTAATGTTAAATGTTTGATCTGTGCATCAAATTGCAATTTTGCCGGGTCGCTGATATTTTTTACCAAAAAATGCCCGTTCAGGCCAAAATCTTTGGCAGTGGTATTCAGGTCGGCAGTGATATCATTGGTTGTACCTGTAAAATGTCCCTGCAGGTTAAACACCGGCGGAAGATTGGCAAGCTGTTGCTGATTGGCGGGCGGAACAAATTTCATCAGATCCGATTTCAGGAAATTCGATTCATCTATATATAAGTCGTAGGCAAACTTTTTCGGGTCACTAAGATTATACAAAGTCCCTCTTGCGCTGATCCTGCTTCCCGACAATCCGCTCAACTGAAAATATGGAAGATATAATCTTGCGATGCTTCCCCGCAATTCTGTATTGATATTGATCCGTTGATTGGCAAATTGAGCGGGGGGCAGCGAAGCCTTCAACGCCGGCACCAACATATATATATCATTGAACGCAACACTTGTATTAGTAAATGCGCCGGAAATGAAACTATTCTGTGGCGAACTTTTTATTCCGGAAAGGCTGTCGAATGTCAGCTGAAAAGATCTTTGGATAAGTGAATTAGGAGTTTTTATATAAATGTCAGATGCCGCTATCATCGTATCCGTCATCAGGAAATTTATATGCGTAGTATCAAGTTTGAATCCGCTCTTATCCGCAAAACTGAACTGGCTGATATTTGCTCTCGTAGTATCGTCGGAAAATTTAAACGCGGAAATAAAAGTATTCAGATGATCTACATCAAGATGTGAAAAATCAAGCCCTTCTGCAGCCTTTTTATTGTTGTCATCATACTTGATTTTTGAATGCCGGATGGCCAGTTGTTTTGTCTCAAAAAGCCAGGGTGTTTTAGGTGCAACTGCTGAGTCTTTTTTTACCGGATCGACGACTGTTTTTGGCGCCGAAAAAACGATAGAAGAACTGTCCAATAAAAGGGCGTCTGCAATGCCTACAGACTGGTCTAAATTGAAGAGCAGATTCGTAGCTCCAAGGTGGGTTACTTTGTTGCCATAATACAAACCAGAAATTTTATTATCCATCGAAACATTCACATCTCTCAGATCGATTTTATTTGCAGTAATGTATAAACCATAAGAAGTTGTTTTTGCAGTATCGGTATTTTTTTCTTCTGCAACAGGCAAACTTTCTTTGTAAGTATTCATGTAAAAATCTACACCATCGGCGTAAAAATCATCGATCAAAAATTTCACCCGATCTGGCTGAAATTTATTCATTTTCAAATCAAGTTTTTTGATATGTGCGGAAAAATCTGTTCCGCCGAATTGATCATTAAATTTCAAACCGACATTGTCGAAGATCAAACGATCCATTGTCAATTTCATTTCTGCCGTATCCATATTTGGAGTAGAGGGTTTGTTTCCGGAGAATGCATCGATGATAAATTGATAATTGAAAAAAGAATCTTTTTCCGCACGATTAACATGGATAGAAATATTTTTAAAGGACACTTTTTTGATGTCGGTGTTTCCACGTATCAGTTTAAGCATGTTTAGATCGACTGATAATTCTTCTCCAAAAATCAGCGTGTCTTTTTGTTGATCTTCGATGTAAACATTTTCAATTTTCAACCATTTTGGAAGGCTATAATCCACGGCTCCTATCTCTACTTTTGTCTTGAGTTTTTTTTGCAGATAACTGGTCACCTGATTCTTAACAACGCGTTTTCCGACCGGGAGATTTATGAAGATAAATAACAGCAACACCAGCGCGAGAATGCCCAGGAAAATGTATAAAAATATACGTCCGGTCTTTTTTAAAATTTTTGTTGCGTTTGCCATTCAGAAGACGAAAAAGTTAATTTCAGCGGTAACAAGATATTGCTCCATCTTTTATCCGTAACTAATATATGAAACTTTTGTGCCTTTTTATAGTTGCACGCCCATGCTGCAATCCGTAAAAGGTTGCTGTAAATGACAATTTATTTCTGTGGAACTAATTCCCCAAAGGCGGCAGGTTAAGTTTTTTAATACATTGAGCAATGTTGGTCGCTTCGCCGAAGATCCCATTGAAAAGTGCGGGCTTCGTTTCAATTCTTTTAGCGGCATTATGAATATTGAAACGGTCTGGTGTCAATCCTTTTTTTACTTCCTTCCATTCAAGCGGCATAGAAACGGTCGCACCTTTTTTCGGGCGCAGGCTATATACCGAAGCGATGGTTTGCCCGGCTCTGTTCTGAAGGTAATCGAGGTAGATTTTTTTGTCGCCACGCTTCGCAAGATTTCGCGTGAGCGTGGTGAAATCCGGCAGCATTTCATTGATTGCAACACAAAGCTGATGAGCGAAATTTTTCACTTCTTCATAAGCATATTTTTTGTTCATGGGAACATAAATATGTAACCCTGTAGAGCCGGAAGTTTTGCAAAAACATTTTGCTCCGGCCTTATCAAATAATTTTTTAAACGCTTTCGCGACATCCACTACCTGGTCAAAATTATTCTTATCCGAAGGGTCGATATCGATGATCATGTAATCCGGGTGATCCGGTTTTTTAATCGTCGAGTGCCATGGATTCAATTCGATGCAACCTAAATTATTGAGGTAAGCAAGTGTTGCTTTATCGTTGCAAATGATGTAGTCAATTTCTTTGTTTGTAGACTCCGAATGAAACGGGAAACTCCTGATAAAATCCGGTGCATTTTCTCCGGCATCTTTGTGATAAAACCCTGCATCCAAAATTCCATTCGGATTTCTTTTTAAAGACTCCGGCCGGTCTTTTAAAAAAGGTAAAATATATTTTGCGATCGATTGATAATATTCCACCACCATTTTTTTGGTGATCTTCTCTTTGGGAAAATATATTTTCTGAGGATTGGAAACCGGCACTTTTATCTTACCGGAAGCGATAAAAAATTCTTCTTTTTTAGCTGCTTTTTTAGCCATTGCTTTCGTGTGTTTTGAAACCGGATTTTGGGATGATTTTTTTTGTTCCATTTTGTATTTTTTGGGAGAGGATTTTTGAATAAAAAAATCCGGATTTTAAGGCCCGGATTTTTTGTAAAAATTATCTTTTTTTAGGCGCCTTTTTTTCGTTTAAAAGCGCCTTGTTGATCGGCGAAGTTTTCAGCGTTTCTTTTTCACTATCATACTTTTTATCCGTAGCATATTTATCGCGGTGTTTTATTAAAAGCCAGACATTATCTTTATCACTGTAATTGTTTTTTATTTTCACCAAAGCAAATTCGCCTTTCAATTTTTTCCCTTTCAAAACAAATTTCAGGTTGCCGCTTTTCAACCCGGCTTTCAATAATTTTTCATCATCGGCATCTTTATCATCTGTCAAAGCGGTATATGTTCCTTTGTCCCAGATCTCCACAATTCCTGCCCCATAATTTCCTTCAGGAATTATCCCTTTGAAATCTTTATAATCATATGGATGATCTTCTACCATCATCGCTAAACGTTTGTCGCCTGGATTCAGCGAAGGCCCTTTGGGGACCGCCCAGCTTTTCAGAACTCCATTTAATTCGAGCCGGAAATCATAATGTAAATGAGAGGCTTTGTGTCTTTGAACCACAAAGATCAATTTGTCTTTTGCGGTTTTAATCGCACCCGCCGGTTCGGCCGTTTGTTTGAAATCGCGTTTCTTTTTATACAGGGAGAGGCTCATGGGGAATTTGTTAGATTTTTAATTGCCCTTTTTTCGAATTAGAACAGTCATTGAAAGGAACGAAGCAATCTCCTGATGAGCATACTAAATCTTTTCAGGAGATTACCGCGCTGCGCTCGCAATGATTATTCTATTATGAGGCTTTTTTTCGTTTCGTTCCAATACTCGCTTTCAATTGTTCCATCAGATCGGTAGTCTTACTATGGACCACTTTCATGATCGGCTCATTCGTTTTTTTACCCTTAGCTTTTGCCTTGATCACTTTCATCAGTTCCAATGCGTAAGTATCCTTGTATTTTTTTATATCGAATTTGCCCGAAAGCTGGTTGATCAATGCGACTGCCATTTTCAATTCGGCCGGTTTTGCAGCGGTTTTTGGAATCGCCAGCTCCGTGGTTGGCCTTATTTCCTCGTGAAAACGTATCCTGTTCAGGATGATCGCATCGCCCGACACACGCAAGATGGCCAGGTGTTCTTTATTACGCATCACAAAACTGGCGATGCCTGCTTTTCCGGTTTTGGCTAACGCATCCCGTAGCAGTACATACGGACGGCTTCCTGATTTCTCAGGCGCCAGGTAATAGGGCATTTCGTAATAAACACTGTCAATCTCTTCCTGATCCACAAAATCTGTGATCTCAATAAGTTTTGTCTTTACCGCATTGGCCCTTTCAAAATCTTTATCGTCCAATACCACATATTTATTTCCTATCATGAAGCCTTTCACAATATTCTCCCATTTCACCTCTTTTCCTGTCTTTTCATTGATACGTTGAAACTTGATATGGCTATGGTCTTTCTTGTCCAGCATATCCAGTTCAAGATTGCTCGATTCTGTAGCGCTATAGAGTTTTACGGGAATATTTACCAACCCGAAACCGATAGCGCCTGTCCAAAGTGGTCGCATAATATAATTTTTAGGTTATGCTGCGTACCGCAATTCGTATTGCAGCTTTTTAATGATCTTGTCAAATAATTCCGCTTCTATAAATGGTATTGTAGCATCTGCTTCCTTCTGGATGCTCCATTCGTCTTCTTCGTTGTGTAATAATGTAAAGCAATAATTGCCATTCATATCCACCAGGTACAAAGTGCCTGCAGGGTTTTCTTCTGTTGAAATGATCGTTTCAACCTTTGCGCCTCCGTAATTGATTGTTGTGGTGATTTTTTCCATGCCGGTGTTTTTTAATTATTATCTAATATTTTCATGATGATCTTTTCGTCTGCCGTCAGATCAGCTTTGTTGTCGTTTACAGATATCTTATCCAGCTGCGCAAAATATTTTTCTATGCTTTTATTTTCATACAAACTGATGACTACCGGATGTACATAATATTTTTTGCATACAGTCCGTGTATTTCCAAGGTTTTTTGCCACCATATCAAGCATGGCTACTGTATTCTTTTTGGTTGAACTGTCGTTTTCAGCCAGTCCTATTTCCTTGAAAGCTAAAAATGCATTTACCGTGCCAGCCCATGTGCGGAAATCCTTTGCCGTAAAATCTTCGCCGCAGGCGTTTTTAATATAATTATTGACCATGCCCGAGTCGATGCAATGGTGCTGGCCTTTTTCGTCATAATATTGAAAGAGTTCTTTTCCCGGAATATCCTTGCATTGTTGCACGATATTCGCCAGCTTTTTGTTCCGAAGATTGATCGTATGCTGCACTCCTTTTTTTCCTTTGAAAGAAAAAGTGACATTGCCGCCTTTGATGTTCACATGTTTGTCTTTCAAAGTGGTAAGCCCGAAAGAACCATACAATTTTTCATACACGTTATTTCCAACGCGGATATTCGTGCGTTCCATCAGGCTTACGATAGTGGCAAGGATCTTTAATTGTGGCAATCCCGGCAACGCCATATCCTGTTCTACCCGCAACCGAATGGCTGGCAAATGTTTTCCGAATTCACGAAGGCGATAGAACTTTGTGTGATTACGCAAGGAGTTCCAGGATTCGTGATAGCGATATTGTTTGCGCTTTTTTACATCAAGCCCGGTTACCTGCAAGTGGCCGTTTTCCAATGCACAGATCCATACTTCTTCCCATGCCGGCGGAATAACCAATGCTTTGATACGGTCGAGGTCTGCTTTATTTTTTAAAGACTTGTCTTTGAAAGTGTATGAAAATTTATCGCCTTTTTTCTTACGGCGTATCCCTTCATCCTGGTCCGAAACATAGATAAGATTCACTGCTTCAGCTGTTTTTACCGGATCTTTGATTATTTTTTTAATGATGGCTTTTGGCAGCTCTTCGACAACGTCCAACGTTTCTTTCATCCTCTCGGGTTTTAAATTTGTAAGTTTTCAACATCGCTATGAAATCAGGGTAAAACGATTTACACTTATATTGATTGCTTACCACAATGAAATATCTGTGCCTATGTGCAACCAATCCTGAGTTTTCACTGTCTATCATCATATCCTACTCATCCTGAGGAATTAGTTCCACGAAAAACCTCCAATCTTCCTGAAAAATCTTCGCAGAGCGAAAAAACGTACCTTCTATCAATCTGGTATAACCTTTGAAATTTTATAATTACCTAAAACACACGCCATGCTTTATCAGGACGAAAACCTTTCTTTCATACAAGAAAAGATCAAAGACATCAATGTGGCATTGTTCAAATCAGAAATAAATTCTGAACTGCAATTGCCGAACAACATCATCCAGACATTAAAAGTGGAAGACGATGGGCACATCTGGTTCTTCACTTCCTGCACGGGTGATTATGCAAAAAGTATAGAACGTTCTTTTTATGCTTATCTCGATTATTATAAAAAAGGAACAGACTGCCGCATTCAGTTGAGCGGTAAGGCTTCCATTGTAGAAGATGAAGAGGGCGATTTTCTCAGCATCAGCAACTACAGTAAAACAACAGCAGGCAGGCTGGTATTGGTAAAAATGAAGATCATGCAGGCTGAATACTTTGAAAACAAACATCAACCAAATCATTCATGGAAAGACAAACTGCGTGGTGCATTCCAGCATTTCTTTTTCTCTGAATCACACAGGGTGTATGATTTTAATTGATCTTTAAAAATTTAACTATCGAAAATAAAAATACATTTATAATTAAAAGGCTCGCAAATTATGCGAGCCTTTCTTATTTAACTTCTTTTCTTTAAAATTGGAGAGCAGGGGCGAGTAGAGGTTTCGCAGAGGCCTGTATATAAGTTCTCTTTCCTCATTACTCTATGGTGATCCTATTTGATCTTGAATTTTTTGATCGCCTCTTTTGAAAAGCTGCTCAATATTTCTTTTCCACTGATAGCTGCCCTTTCTTTTAGCAATACATCCCAATGATCCGTTCCGTGCCAGAATGTTTTTTTCAATTCAGACATCGCATCAGGATTGGAGTGCGCCAAAGAATTCGCCAGGCGTAATACTGACTCATCCATATTCTCAGTATTCTCATGTACTTCTGCAAATAATCCTTTTCTTTTTGCCCACTCGCTGTTGCGCCACATCGTAGCGTCAATAGCCAATGCACTGAATGCACCGATGCCGATCTTACGCTCCATTGCAGGGCCTACCACAAACGGGCCGATGCCGATAGCAAGTTCGCTGAGTTTTATATCTGCTGTATTCAAAGCGATCGCATAATCTGCTGCCGCGGCAATGCCAACGCCGCCGCCAACGCATTTTCCCTGTATGCGGGCAATGATGAACTTAGGGCATTTGCGCATAGCGTTGATCACATTAGCAAACCCGCTAAAAAATTCCAGCCCTTCTTTTTCATTTTTGATCTCCAGTAATTCTTCGAAGGAAGCGCCGGCGCAAAAGGCTTTTTCGCCTGCGCTTTTCAATACGATCACTTTTGTTTCATTATGCGTTCCTGCAAAATGAATTTCTTTTGTCAGCTCTTCCAGGATCTTGCCCGGCAAAGAGTTGCTCTGCGGGTGAAAGAATTCAATCGTTGTAATTCCATTGTGCGTCTCAGACTTTACATGCCCGTCTTTTATTTGCTGTATCATGCTTTATTAAATTTTATTTTTCATTTCTACCATTGTCAGAATTGTTCCTACACCTACGGCTTCGTTTGTTTCATCAAAAATCTCTACGTACCATTTCACGATCCCTTTCGGAATATCCTGTCCTTTTACAAACGCGACTTCCGGATTTTGTTCTTTCATTTCCTGCGCAATCTTTTCCTTGCAGCTGAAGCGGATGTAAATAGAAGCGCCGGGATAAACCGGTTTCGTAAACCTCAGCTCATCGATTCCATAATTCAGCAGCACCGGGTTTTTTTCATAGCTATCTACAAATAATCCCGCGGCAGCACTCATGATAAAATAACCATGAGCTACTTGTTGTTCAAACATCGTACCGGCAAAATCAGTAGCGGTAAGATGCGCATAAAAATTATCGCCGCTCAATGCTGCAAATTTATCAATGTCTTCCGTAGTTATCAGCCTTTTTTCTGTAATGATCTGGTCGCCGATATTCAGCTCTTCAAAATATTTTTTAAATGGATGCACGCCTGTATCATTCCCTTTTGCATGCGCCTGGTAGACATTACTGATAGCCGTGATCATCGTAGGTGAACCCTGTATGGCTGTGCGTTGCAGGTAATGCCTGATTCCCCGCAATCCACCCATTTCTTCGCCGCCACCAGCTCTTCCCGGGCCACCGTGAACCAATAATGGTAAGGGGGAACCATGGCCAGTACTTTCTTTGGCGCAATCTTCATTCAACACCAGTATCCTGCCGTGATGAGTGGCTGCACCCAATACATATTGTTTCGCGATCTTAGGATCTGCCGTTACGATCGTTGAACATAAACTTCCTTTTCCTTTTTTGCTCAACTCAATCGCATCGTCCATATTTTTATACGGCATGATCGTACTCACCGGGCCGAATGCTTCCACATCATGTGATGTTTCTGTTGTAAAAGGATTTTCATTCAGCAATAACATCGGGCTGATAAAAGCTCCTTCCTTATCATCGGCATCCAACACTGCCACGCTATCCAGCGATCCATAAATGATCTGCGATGATGCTAAAAGTTTCTGTACCTGGCTGCGGACTTCGTTGCGCTGATCCTGCCCGGCTAAAGATCCCATTCGTACTTTTTCATTCAAAGGGTTGCCTATGACTGTTTTGCCCAACTCGTTCGCGATAGCCCTGGACATTTCTTCCATCTTATTTTCCGGAACAAATATTCTTCTTACCGCGGTACATTTTTGCCCGGCTTTTACGGTGATCTCTTTTTTTACTTCTTTTACAAAAATGTCCCACTCCGGCATACCTGGTTCCACATCCGATCCCAATACGATACAATTAAGTGAATCCGCTTCCATATTGAACGGTACGGCTTCGCCTAAAATTGTGGGATGAGATTTTAATTTCAATCCCGTGTAAGCTGACCCGGTGAAGGTGACCACATCCTGTGAGTTCACGAAATCCAGCATATTTCCGGCACTTCCGCAGAGGAGTTGTAATGCGCCTTCGGGTAATATTTTTGATGCGATGATCTCTTTTACTACCGCTTCTGTAAGGTAAGAAGTGACAGTAGCGGGCTTTACAACGGCAGGAATACCCGCCAGTAAATTAACCGCTATTTTTTCCAGCATTCCCCATACCGGGAAATTATAGGCATTGATGTGCACGGCAACACCTTCTTTCGGCACCAATATATGATGCCCCATGAACGTATTTCCTTTGCTGAGTGTGATCGGATCGCCATCCAGGCAAAAAGATTCGTCGGGTAATTTCCGCCGAAGCGATGCATTGGAAAACAGGTTGCCAATACCACCTTCGATATCTATCCAGCTGTCAATCTTCGTTGCGCCGGACCAATAACTGATGTTGTAAAATTTTTCTTTATGCTGCATCAGGTGAAGGGCAAGCGCCCTCAGCATTCTTCCTCTTTCCTGAAAGGTCATTTTCCGAAGTGCGGTATTTCCTTTTTTGCGGGCGTAATCGAGTATGGCTTCAAAATCGAGGCCCTTGGTGGTTGCGCTGGAGAATTCTTTTCCGGTGACGGCATTGTATAATAGCTGGCCATCTCCATCACCATCAATCCAGTTGCCGGTGACATAATTTCCTAATTTTTGCATATGACGTATTTGCGTTGCCAAAGCTACGCAAAGGGTGTAAACAATTTGCTTAAAAACAATAGGAAATCTTTATTGCGATATCTTTTAAAGAAGCATTACAGGCATTCATAGGTGAGGTTGTAATTCATATAGGACGAATTAGCGTTTGTTCCCACATAAAGCGAAATGATTTTTCCATCCGCATCATAAATATAGGAGAAAAGCTGCTTGGATGTTCCTTTGGTGATGGAAGTGATCAGGTGTTCATTTTTAAATGAGAATGTACCACCTGTGATAAAGTTAACGAACCCGTAATCGCCTTCGCGATAAGCCTTATCGGTATCGTAGGTCATCGTGAAAGTACCATTGGCACTGGATGTTTCAATCTTCGTCAGGTCGCCGTTTGTCCAGGTATACATGTCGCGGTAATCGGGAAATCCCGAATTAGTGCTTACATTATTTCTAAAAGGCTGTTTATTAAAATATTCATATTCGTTGTTTTGTACATGTAGCTCCGTTCCATACTGGCCATAATATTCATAACGCAGGCTCACCAGTTTTCCCTCTGTATCAAACACGTAAAAGTCTTTTGCAATCAGATCGTTTTCGTCTGTAAAGCTCCTCACAAAACCATTGTTGGTATAAGTGAATGTAGAAACAACGGTACCATGGGTAATTGTATTAAGTTTTCCGCCCGGGGTATATGTGATAAAAAACGGAGCCGTTCCTGAGTTTTCAATCTTAACTACATGGCAACCGGAAAACGGGGTTTCAGGTTCTGTTTCTGTTTCATTCGTTTTTTTACAGCTTGTAAATAAACAAATGGTTGCAATAACAATAAATGTTTGAAAAAGTGATCTCATAGAGTTATGTTTTGGAGATCAAAAGTATTCATTTCATGGCAGAAAGGCGCAATTCAAACAATAGCCGTTTTCGCCTGCAGATTGAAGATATTGATCCTTATTGCTTCTTCAAAATATAAAGCATAACTTTATGATGATCGAAAATCGTTTTACAAATTAAATTTTCCATATGAAATATTTATTTTCCGCGATGATCATCTTCGCTACTGCAATTTCCTGCAAAACTACTCAGACAGAAAACGCCTGTACAGGGCAACCCATCAAAGATTGTGTTACCACTATGGAATACAAACCCGTATGCGGCTGCGATGGAAAAACTTACAGCAACGCCGGTATGGCAAAATGTGCCGGCGTAAAAACCTGGAAAGACGGGGATTGTGCGAGTGCAAAATAGTTGAATTATTATATTTTTAATTCGTCATACCGCCGTAGAGGATAGGGTGCTGTCATTGGTATGAGTGGGAGATTTTGTAAATTTGAGTAGAAAAAATATTTTATGAGTGTAGAAGAAATGAAGCTATTGGCTATTCACGAAATTTATAGTCTTTCCGATGAATTGGCGGTAAAAGAGATTCTTGAGCATTTGGTTCAGTTAAAGAATACTAATGAATCATTAAATGATGCAGATGCATTCTTTAAAAATGCGTCTGAAAAATATGGTGATGTATTGCAAAAACTAGCTCAATAATGATCAGCAAAGATTTTGTTTTGAGACTTCACCAACTATCCATTCATCTTTGGGGTGGTTCTGATGGCGTAAGAGATATTAGTTCCTTAGAAAGTGGTATTATCAGGCCATATCAGACTTTTGGCGGAGAAAATTTATACAACGATGTTTTCGGTAAAGCTGCCGCAATTATAGAAAGTATTATTATTAACCATCCTTTTGTCGATGGAAATAAGAACAGGATTGCTCGCTATGTTAGCCGTTTTGAACCATGAAAAACAAAGTGTAAATGTTTCAAACGATGATCTTTATGAATTCGTAATAAAGGTCTCTACCGGTGAAATGAAATTTGAGCAAATAATGTTTTGGCTTAAAGCAAATACAATAAAAATATAAGAATCATACCATCCCAAACTGCCTCGAATGATGCATCACATGTTTGTAATGCAACCTCACCCATTGTTCAAAATCCAGTGAGCCAAACACGGGGTGTAGAGTCTTCTTTGGATCATCGCTTTTAAAATGATCTACAAAATCATCCACGCTTTGCCTCAGTTCTTCTTTCGCAATATCAATACTGGCACATCTTTCCGGCAATGCCGCTTCACCAATTATTTCCAACGGTGCTTTCGTGTTCTCACGGAATTGTTTGTCACTGTATAAAAACTCAAGATATTTAGGCAGGTGTTCTACAGGAGTAACCAGTTCCATTTTGATCTTATCAGAAGATACATTGAAGAAGTCCGCTACATGCTCCAGCATCTGCTGTGCATTCATCACGCCCCATTTTGCGGGGGTTTGCGAAGAAAGATCCTCTAACAGGAGGAAATATTTGTTAGTAATAAAATCAAGCTGATCGGCTGGCATATGGCAAAATTTAAAAAAGCAGGCCGGAGCCTGCTTTCATTATTAATCTATTCTTTTATCAATCTCCTTGCAGAGCTCTCCAAATATTTCTTCAATCGTTCCTTCTCCTTTTATCATCACCACTTTATTGAACTGATGGTAATAATCTGCTACCGCGGCGGTCTTGGTCTGGTATTCCGTGATCCTCGCCCTTATCACCTGCTCATTGGTATCATCACTGCGTCCGCTGGTTTCGCCTCTTTTCAATAATCTTTTTACCAGTTCTTCTTCACTAACATCCAATGCCAGCATTACACCTATCGAGGCTTTTTTGAGATGAAGCAATTTATCCAACGCTTCGGCCTGCGCCGATGTACGGGGGAAACCATCGTACAAAAACCCTTTTACCTGCGGGTTTTCATCCAATGCCGAGCTGATCATTCCGATCACCACTTCATCCGGAACCAACTGGCCTTTATCCATAAAACCTTTTGCCGCCAGGCCCAGTGACGTTTGCCTGCTTATTTCCGAACGAAGCAAATCTCCTGTACTCAAATGCTTCAGGCCGTATTTCGCCATTAATTTTTCGCTTTGCGTACCTTTTCCACTGCCCGGAGGGCCAAAGAGTATTAAATTGAACATAGTTTCTCGCTAAACAAGTTGTAAGTGAACAATCAGGGTGAGCCAGTTTGCATGCAAATGTAACTAAGCATTCTCTAAAATCCACCCTTTTTTGGCTATAAAGGCGTGCATCAATCGTGTAAACGGCGTAATCGGCGTAAATATAATATTCCATGCTGACTATGACAAGTTCAATTTGGGGGCAAAATGGGATGCCCAAATTGCCCCGGGCTTAAGCCCGGGGCAATTGATCAACTTGGTTTTGTATAAAGGGGCTAAAGATTTACTTTTGCCGCATTGAGGATTTAAATTAAACTATAGTTATGGGTTCACTTAAACTAAGCCACCTGGCTGAAACACTAATAGCATCGGAAATTGTGCGGCTTGGCGCTACTATCAAGGAAAAAATAAAAGCGGGTGACCATATCTATAATTATACGATCGGAGATTTTGATTCTTCCGTATTTCCGATTCCAGCACAATTACAGGAGGAGATCGTTACGGCTTACAAAGAAGGTTACACAACATACCCCGCTGCAGAAGGTGAACTCGACCTGCGGAAATCCATTGCCGGGTTCTTAAAAGATAATGCCGAACTGGACTACACTCCACAGGAAATATTGGTTGCATCAGGCGGCCGTCCTTTGATCTATTCAGCTTACAGGGCGATTGTAGATAAAGGTGATAAAGTGATCTATCCTGTGCCAAGTTGGAATAACAATCACTACGTTCATTTCACCGAAGGCGAGCACGTGGTGATTGAAGCCACCCGTGAAAATAATTTCATGCCTACCGCAGATCAGATCCGTCCGCATGTGAAAGGCGCATCTTTACTCGCTGTTTGTTCTCCACTAAACCCTACCGGAACAACTTTCAGCAAAGAAGAACTCACCGCTATCTGCGACCTGGTGATTGAAGAAAATGAATCAAGGAAAGAAGGAGAGAAAAAATTATACCTGTTATACGATCAGATCTATTGGACGCTGACTTTTGGAAATACTGTTCATTATACACCGGTTTCATTGCGGCCAAAAATGAAAGATTATACCATTTTTATTGATGGAATCAGTAAAGCGTTCGCAGCTACCGGCGTAAGGGTGGGCTGGTCGATGGGGCCTGCAGAATTGATCCAGAAAATGAGAGGTATCAACAGTCATGTGGGTTCATGGGCGCCAATGGCCGAACAAAAGGCCGTAGCCAGATTTCTTACGCAGAAAGATGCCCTGAACGCTTATTTCAAGGAATTTAAAAAAGAAATTTCTTTCAGGCTTAACGCACTTGCTGAAGGTTTTCATCAATTGAAAAAAGAAGGTTTTTCTGTGGACGCGATTGCGCCGCAGGCCGCTATATACCTCACTGTACAAATAGATCTTACCGGTAAAAAAACTGCCGATGGAACTGTCATTGCTGACCAGGAAGCTGTTACCGCTTATGTTTTGAATGAAGCGAAACTTGCACTCGTACCTTTCGGATATTTTGGCGCAGGCAAAAATAACAGCTGGTACAGGCTGAGTGTGGGTTGCTGTAAAAAAGAAGAGATTGAAACGGTGATAGACAAATTGCGCAGCGCACTGTCAAAACTCAGCTAAGCAAAATCAATTTTTGTTATTAAGGAAAACAAAAGGCTTGTCTTTGTGCTGGCGGATGATATTCTTGATCGCGATAGACTGGCTGATGATCTTGTATTTATTGAGGTCGATGATCTCGTGTGCCTTTACGAAATTATCCAGGCGTTCTACCATAAACAACATTTCATGCAACATCGATACCTCATGCTCCATGGCCTGAGGCGTCATTAATTCTTGCTTGAACATCACTAGTAGATCACGATTGGATTTGTTCATTGATACTACAAATTAATTGTTGTTACTTGTAACCAACCATCCCTTGTTTGTTTGGACATCCGCATTGTCCTTTCTTTGAAGAAGAACATCCGGTAACTACCAAACAGGCAGCGAATAACAGCAACGACGAGATTTTTATTAACTTTTGCATATAAACTGGTTACAATTTAAACTATTTTCACAAATAAATATTGCACATTTTGAATGAATGAAAAAAATATTAACAAATCATCATCTTTTCCACGGGTTTTGATTGCTCCCCTTGATTGGGGCCTTGGACATGCTACCCGTTGTATTCCAATCATTCATGCATTACTAAAAGAAAATATCACTGTTTTTATTGCTGCCGAAGGCGCTATATTAAATTTATTGCAAAAAGAGTTCCACAACGTCCCGATAGTTTCCTTGAACGGTTACAATATCCGGTATCCTGCCGATAAAAGATCATTATTCGTAAAATTACTACAGCAGGTGCCTGGGGTATTATCGGTGATCAGGAAGGAAAATAAATGGCTGGAGAAATTTATTAAAGAAAATCCGATTGATGCCGTGATCTCAGACAACCGTTTTGGTATGTATAATAAAAGCGTAAAAAGCATTTACATCACCCATCAATTGCATATCGAAACCAACAATTCTTTTTTCAATTGGCTGGCGCAAAAGATACATTACCGTTATATCAACCGATATGATGAATGCTGGGTGCCAGACGCACAGGGAAATACAAATCTCGCAGGTAGATTGTCGCATCCGAAAAAATTGCCGGCGATCCCGGTAAAATACCTGGGTGCTTTATCAAGATTTAAAAAAGTTTCTACAGAAAAAAAATACGATCTGCTGATTCTTCTTTCGGGGCCCGAACCGCAGCGTAGTTTTTTTGAAGCATTGCTTTTGAAACAATTGAAACAGGTAGAATTTTCCATTGCATTTGTCAGGGGATTGCCTTCCGCCACAACCCTTCCGGAAAGTTTACACAACATTAGCTTTTACAATCACCTTTCTGCGGAAGCACTTTCAACGCTTGTTCAGCAATCGCGGATGGTACTTTGCAGGAGTGGTTATTCAACGGTAATGGATCTTGTTTGCATTCAACAGAAAGCAATACTGGTGCCCACTCCGGGACAAACTGAACAGGAATACCTTGCTGGCTATCTGCAGGAGAAAAAAATGTTCCTCTCTTTCAAACAGGAAAATTTTGATTTGAAAAAAGCAATGAACGCCGCGGAGGAATTTGATTTTTCAATAGTTAACACTTCTGAAGATCTTTCTGAGATCATCACCACTTTTGTTCAGGATCTGCAAGAAGGCGCTCCGCGATAAATATGCCATTCCGGTTTTTTTTATTGCTTCCCACAATACTTGTGCTTCCTTTTGCATGAAATAAAAAACTAGTTTTTGGTGGAAGCTTTTCTGTCATTTCGATAATTTCTTTATTACTCATCATCGCTTCACAAAAAACAAGTTGCTCGATTTTATTTTCCTTTAAAACTTCGTTTATCTTTTCTATTACGCCGAGGCTATAGGGTGTATCGTCAGGTGATATGGCTATTCTTCCCGCTATTACAGGCGGCGTTATTGCATGGCGCAAGAGGTGGATCATTTCGTCAAATAATTTTTGCGTTGCAATGATTGCCGTGGTAAGATTTTTTTTTGCAGCTGGTTTTGCTGCAATTATTTTTTTTAGGAACAATACCAGCGATGCAATTGATTTATTAAGTGATATCGCAAAGCTGGTAATGAAATATGTAAATCTCTTTTGCCTGTAATGCTTTGCCACAAAGCCTTTCATGGCTCCGTAAAATTGATTGATATACTCTTTCGAAAGTTTTTGCGTACTTTCCCCTTTGAAATGTATGATGGTGGTATCAGCGAAATAATAATTCTTTTTTCCTTCTTTTTGTATCCGGAAACTCAGGTCTATGTCTTCAGCATACATGAAAAATTTTTCATCAAAGCCTTGTGTCGCATCCGCCATTTTTTTGTCCAGCATCATGAAAGCGCCGGCCAATACATCTACCTGCGAATTTTTATTTTCCGGCAAGTGTCCTGCATAATAAGCCGCAAATAATCTGGATCGCGGAAATAATTTCGCCAGGCCGATGATCTTGTAAAACGAAGCCATCGCGGAAGGAAACGATCGTTTACTTTCTTTCAGAAAAGTTCCGCTTCCGTCAATCATCCGCACGCCCAATGCGCCACAGTCTTGATGAAGCCTGAAAAAACCAAGGCATTTTTCAAAACAATCTTCCGGCACGATCGTATCTGGGTTCAGGAATAAAATATGATCTCCTTTTGCTTCGGCAAGCACACTATTGTTGGCTTTGCCAAAACCCATGTTATGACTGTTCCACCTGAACTTCACCTGTGGGAACTTTGATGGCAGATATTGCTCGCTTCCATCGGTGGAATAATTATCAACTACAAATATTTCTGCCTGCAGGTTCTGACAAGCTTTCATCACCGAGTAAAGGCATTGCTCCAGGAAATATTTTACATTATAGTTTACTATGATGATAGATAGCTGCAAATGAGGTTTTGATTTTGGTTACAAAAGACGAGTATTTATGTCAGTCTTCAAAAAAGTAAATTTAAAATAGATGTCAGCCTGAGCTTGTCGAAGGCAGGAAGTTGCCATTGAAAAGCTCAGGCTGACATCTTCTTAGGAACTCTTTCCTTTGCTATTTATTATCTTTGCGCCATGTTAAAAACCACCCTGATCAATGCGGTAAATGCCGGGGCTGCGCAACTGGTTCATTTTTTCAATGGAAAATTTAAAATTTCTAATAAAGAAGGAATCAACAACCTGGTGACTGAAGCCGATCACGCTTCAGAAAAAGCCATCATCGAAGTTATCCGCAAGGATTATCCGGATCATTTTATTCTTACCGAAGAAAGTGGCGAACTGGCTACTGGCAGTGAATTCAAATGGATCGTGGATCCTATTGATGGCACGGTAAATTTTGCTAATGGCATTCCAATCTGTTGCGTGAGTATTGGACTTGAGCAGGATGGTAAAATGATCATGGGTGCAGTTTATAATCCCCTCATGAATGAGTTTTATTTTGCGCAGGCTGGTTTTGGCGCTTCGCTCAACGATAAGAAAATTTCGGTAAGTCAAAAAACAGCGCTGGCTACAAGCTGCATGGTTACAGGCTTTCCTTACAAATACCTGGATACTCCTAACGGGCCATTACAGGTTTTTGAAAAAATGATCCGGCAGGGAATTCCCGTACGGCGATTAGGAAGTGCGGCGATCGATCTTTGCTGGGTGGCAGCAGGGCGCTTTGATGGATTTTACGAACATGATCTGCAGGCGTGGGATAGTGCCGCAGGTTCTTTAATTGTGGAGGAAGCCGGTGGTAAGGTTACCGATTTCAAAGGCAATGCTTTTTCTCCACATCAGCCACATATCATCGCTACCAACGGAAAGATCCATGATGAACTCCTGGGCGTTTTGAATGGAGGTGAATTAATTACGTTATAATATGAAACGATCTTTCATTCCAACCCTTACTTTATTTTTACTGGTTGTGGTTACCGGTTGCAATTATGTGACCTATAATCCTAAAGGAAAAAAGAAACAGCTTCAGGCAACTCCGTCGGTTTTGATCTTTGATCGCATGGTTGATTTCAGGATCAAAGAAGGGGGTTGGCCAATTTCGATGGAAGACTTCAAGAGCAAGGATATCAGGTACTATGAAGTGGTGAATGAATTTCCATATCAAACCACACAATTCAAAATTAAGGACAGCAATAACATGGTGTTTTATTTTTCGGATCATATCAGCGATCAAAAAGAATATGATAAAACCCGAAAAGTTGACCTCAACAGCTACAATGGCAATGTGCGCTTTTGGAAAGAAGGAGATAAATTTTTGTGGAAAATAAAAATGAACTAAGGAACGGCTGGCAGTTATTAAAATAATAATCAAATCAATAATCATGGAAGAAAGAACAGAGATAGCGTCGTTAGGGGAGTTTGGCCTGATTGATCATCTCACTAATAATAATGAAACAAAAAACGCTTCCACTATTTTAAGCGTTGGTGATGATGCGGCAGTGATTGATCATTTTGGAAAACAAACCGTGATCAGTACGGATCTTTTATTGGAAGGTGTGCATTTCGATCTTTCGTATACTCCGTTAAAACATCTTGGCTACAAATCAGTCGTAGTAAACATCAGTGATATTTATGCGATGAATGCAACTCCAACGCAGATCGTGATCAGCCTTGGGTTCAGTAATCGTTTCAGCGTGGAAGCGCTCGACGAATTTTACGCTGGTGTGTATGCGGCCTGTGAATTTTATAACGTGGATCTTGTAGGTGGCGATACCAGTACATCGCAACGTGGATTTGTGATCAGCATCACAGCAATAGGGGAAGTTACCCCGGATAAATATGTAACACGCAGCGGGGCAAAACCAAATGATCTGATCTGCGTAAGCGGCGAACTCGGTGGTGCGTTTCTTGGCCTCACCATTTTGGAAAGAGAAAAAAAGATCTTCGAGGAAACGGGAGCCCAGCCCGATCTTGAAGGGCAGGCTTACATCGTTGGTCGCTTGTTGAAGCCTGAAGCAAGAAAAGATATCATCGAATATTTTGCTGAAGCCGATATCATGCCCACCAGCATGATGGATATCAGCGATGGCCTGAGCAGCGAGTTGATGCATATCTGCAGACAAAGTGAAACTGGTTGTGTTTTGTATGAAGAAAAATTGCCGCTGAACGATGAAGCAAAAGAATTTGCCTATAAACTTCAACTGGATCCTACGGCCTGCGCTTTGAGCGGTGGCGAAGATTACGAATTGCTTTTCACTGTTTCACAGGCAGATTTTGAAAAAATAAAAGTTAACCCATCCGTCAGTGTTATAGGGTATATCACCGAAGCTGCGGAAGGAAAGCATATCATTACCCGTGGCGGAAATAAACATGAGCTGGTTGCACAGGGATGGAACCATATGAAGTAAAGTTCAAAAGGTTCAAGAGGTTGCATTCGACAAATGAATTTCAACCTCTTGAACTTTTGAACCTTTTGAACCTTTCGAACGCTTATTCTTCACCATTCTTTTCAATCAAATTGATCATACTTCGATTTAGGGCTGATAATCCATTTCCTAAAACAGAGAAGAAATCAATATCTACATTTTCAACTGCGGTCAATGCTTTTTGAAGAACTTTTGCTCCTTCGTTCGTCAACCTGATCACTTTGGCCCTTGTATCCGTTTTATGTTCTTGCCTGCTGATAAACTTCTTTTCTTCCAAAGTTCTCAAAACCTTTGAAACCATCATCCTGTCTGCATTTCCCTGGTTGGCGATCTCTACTTGCGTTACCTGGTCATTTTCTCTGGATAACCAACCCAACGCTGTTAAAAGCACGAATTGAGTATGGGTCAGATTCAAAGGATCCAATACTTTTTTTTGTTTACGTTGCCATAGCGTTGTCAAATGTCCCAGCAGATAACCCGGACTTTCATGTGGAGTTTTAAACTGAAACTCTATTTTTTTTGCCATAGTTTTATGGATTGATCTGTGTTTAAATTTAAACAAAATACAAAGCACGTTTATTTTGTTTCCAAAAAGGTGAGTTTGTACCCGTCCAGATCTTTCACATGAAAAGCCCTGCCAAAAGGCGTTTCAATAATTGGGCCCGCCGTAGATACTCCGTTTGCAATGAATTTTTCTTTCAAGTCATCTACATTTTCATTAACGGCAAACCAGATCGCTACACCAATTCCCAATTCTTTTCCTTCAATCGGCTCCAGCGGGGTGCGGATGGCAAAACTGGCTTCTCCTTTATTGTATTTGAAAATGCAGGCCTGAGGGTTTGTATCTCCGATCTCGAATTCCAGTTTTTGTGTATAAAACTCTTTTGAGGCTTCTAAATTTTTCACTTGTAGTGATGCGAATGTCAGCTGTTTCATTTTATTAAGATTTATTGTTGCACCAAATATAGTATACACGACAACAATATACAAATGTCCGGTTCTTTTTATGAAAAAATATTATTCTGTCAAAGTGTTCTTAAAGATCTGCTTCTTTTACAAATTGTTAATTCAACTCCTTTTTGCTGTAAGTTAAATATCTTTAAGGTTGAATTTTTCTCAACGATATGAATAGATTTTTATCCGGTTTGGTGCTTGTTTGCTGCATGTTCATTTCGTGTACCCCGATGAAAAAAAATTATTCCCCTTATTCCAAATATTCAAGGCAGACACTTCAGGAGGACTATACATTATTGAGAAATATTCTCGAAACAAAACATCCTTCCATTTATTGGTATACTTCAAAAGATAGCATGGATGGTTATTTTGACCAATATTACCGTGCCATCGGCGACAGTATGAATGAAGGGCAATTTGCCTGGCAGATACTGGCTCCGTTAATTGAAAAAATTCATTGCGGTCATACCAGTGTAAGTTTCAGTAAGGAATATGTAAAATGGGTACAGGGGAAAAAATTTGCGGCCTTTCCGTTATATGTAAAAGTGTGGAACGATACGATGGCGGTGATCGGAAACCTGCATCCCAAAGACAGCATTTTTAAAAGGGGTACGCTGATCACTTCCGTAAATGGATTGAGCAACAAACAAATTATCAGCAAAATGTTCGGGTATTTGCCTGAAGATGGTTATGCGGATAATTCCAATTATATAAGGTTGAGCGCTAATTTTCCTTATTACCATCGCAATATTTTTGGCTTATCAAAAACTTACAGGGTTGGTTACCTGGATAGTAATAATATTGAGAAGATTGTTGCTGTTCCGGTTTTTACTCCGGTAAAGGATACCAGTAAAAAAGATAGTCTTGTAAAAATTACCCGGCCTCCAAAGCCACCCAGGCAAAACCGGTTACTACAATACCGTTCTCTACAAATTGACAGCTCAGGAAAATTTGCAGTAATGACGTTGAATGGATTTACAAAAGGACACCTGCGTAGATTTTTCAGAAAATCGTTCAAAGAATTGTATTCTAAAAACGTAGATAATCTGGTTCTGGATATCCGAAATAATGGTGGAGGAAAAGTCGGCTTGTCGACATTGCTTACAAAATATATTTCGCGGCAGCCATTTAGAGTCGCAGATACTGTTTACGCCGTGAGCCATTCGCTCGCACCTTATACAAAATATATCAAAGGAAGATTTCTGAATAATATCGAACTTTTTTTCGCAAGCAAAAAAAGACGCGATGGAAAATATCATCTCGGTCTGCTCGAAAGAAAACTATATAAGCCAAAGCAAAATAATCATTATAACGGTAATGTGTTCGTGCTTACGAATGGTCCAACTTTTTCGGCAGCAGCTTTGTTCTGTAATGCTTTAAAAGGCCAGGATGGAATAAAATTAGTTGGCGAAGAGACCGGAGGTGGCTGGCACGGCAATAGTGGCATCATGATTCCCGATATTACTTTACCCAATACACACTTGCGTGTCAGGCTTCCTTTGTTTAAACTGGTGCAATACAAACATGTTTCCAAAACCGGCACAGGCATCATACCAGACATATATGTTGGCACCAGTTACGATGCATTGATGAAAGGTTATGATAAAAAAATGGAAGTGGTTAAAAAAATGATCTTAGAAAATAAATAAAAAATTTCGCCTTTGTTGTACTTTGCTTCTTTGCGTGAAATTTATCCTTCAATCCTGAACTGATCTCCATCTTTCCAGAATGGAAATTTATTGCGAACATTATCCAGGTTTTCTTTTTCCAGCGTAAGCGTAAAAATATCTTCGTCATCTGCCGTGTGATACAAAACTTCACCCAGCGGATCAATCACCATCGAGTCGCCGCTGTGATAAATATCGTTTCCATCTTTTCCAACTCTGTTCACACCCACTACATACGATTGATTTTCGATAGCACGTGCACACAAAAGAGTTTTCCAGGCATGGTTGCGGCGCTCCGGCCAGTTGGCCACATAGATCATCAAATCGTATTCGGGAACTAAACTTTCTCCTTCCTTTTTCGCCTGTTGCCTTGCCCACACCGGGAAACGCAGATCATAACAAACCAACAGGTTTATTTTCCACCCTTTTACTGAAGCAATCAATCTCTTTTCGCCTGCATGATAATGTTCGTCTTCATGTGCAAAACCAAACAGATGCCTCTTGTCATAATACCCGTATTGCCCGTTGGGCAACATCCAGATCAGGCGATTGTAAAATTTTTCGTTGTCACGTATAATTAAACTACCGGTAATGATAACGCCATTTTTGGCCGACATTTCTTTCATCCATGCCACCGTTTCTCCATCCATGGTTTCAGCCAGCAATTCTGGTTTCATACTAAATCCTGTGCTGAACATTTCTGGCAAAACAACAATTTCTGTTTTTTGCGGAATGCTGCTGATCTTTTCTTCCAGCATTCGCAGGTTGGCCGATTTATTTTCCCAATAAAGTTTTGTCTGGATGAGTGTAATCGTGAGCGTTGACATCTATAAATTTTATGGATCAAAAATAACAAATTCTAATCTTCCTGTTTTTTCACGATCAAAAACCAATCATTCTCCAGGGGAAGATATCCGAATTCATAACAAAAATAATACACGCCTCTTTTTTGATTGGTGAAAGTATGGGTGAGGTATTTGAATTGAAACCCGGCTTCCAGCAACTTTTCCCTGGGAATCTTTTTTACAGATCCATTTCCTGATAATATTTGTTGTAATATTTTCCGGTTTTTACTCAAGGCAGTATTGATAGCCCTGATAAATTTATTATCCGGCGCTTTTAATTCATTATTATGTACTGCCCGGCAATAAACATCACAAAATTTTTTATCAGATCTTCCTTTTACAGATTTTCCGCATACTTTACATTTTCTCTCATTCTGCATCACTCACTAATTTATTAGCCGCATATATTCGTTTATATGCGCATATAAAAGTAAGTAAACGCATAATCTTCGCCTTGTTGTTTTCCTCGTCAGATATTTGTTTTCTCAACAGAAAGTAGCGCTGCTTTTCTCCTGAAAAAATGATTAATAACATTAAAATGTACCAAAATGTATTCATTAAAAAACAAAGTTCAACTGATCGGTAACCTCGGTAATGCGCCTGAGATAAAAAATACCGAATCCGGAAAGAAACTGGCAAAATTTTCAGTCGCCACCTCAGAAACCTACCGCAATGCACAAGGTGATAAGGTAAAGGAAACCCAATGGCACAATCTGATTGCGTGGGGTAAGGTTGCAGACATCATTGAAAAGTATCTGAAAAAAGGGAGCGAGGTCGCCATAGAAGGCAAGCTTGTCACCAGGAATTACACCGATAAGGAAGGAGTTAAAAAATACATCACGGAGATACAGGTAGATGAATTGCTTATGTTAGGAAAGGCAGGATAGCTGATGATCATGCGGCCATCATTGATGTATAATATTTCTGATGGCCGCTTTTATATCAATGTAAATACTGGTTGTCATAGTCAATATCAATTCAGTATAGTTAACTTTGGAACGGGTAATAAGTGGGCGTATGCCCGATAATTTTTTAGAATGACAATTGAAAAAAATGAAATCTTCGACCTGGCTTTCCGTTTTGTTACAGAAACCAGCGAGCATATATTTCTGACGGGAAAAGCCGGTACAGGAAAAACTACTTTTCTAAAATACCTGAAGGAGCATTGTGCTAAAAATATCATTGTAGCGGCTCCCACAGGAGTTGCCGCCATTAATGCCGGAGGGGTTACTTTGCACAGCCTTTTCCAATTGCCATTTCAGCCTTTTTTACCAACCCGCCATAATAAAGACGAATTGCTGGCAAAGATCCGCTTCAATAAACAGCGACAGCAATTATTGCGAAAAATGGAATTGTTGGTAATCGATGAGATCAGTATGGTCCGCTGTGATGTGATGGATGCGATCGACACCATTTTAAGAAGTGTACGCCGAAACCATGATACGCCTTTCGGTGGGGTGCAGGTACTTTGCATCGGTGATTTGTATCAGCTTCCTCCAGTGGTTCAAAACCAGGAATGGGCAATTCTGCAGGAATATTATAGCTCGCCATTCTTTTTTGATAGTGTAGCTGTTAAGGAGCAAATGCCTTTACTGATTGAGCTTGATAAGATCTATCGTCAGAAAGAAGGCTCATTCGTACGGCTGCTCAATAAGATCCGTAATAATGATATGAGCACCGATGATTTTGAAGATCTGCATTTAAGGTATGATCCGGATTTCCGGCCGACGGAAGAAAAAAAGTACATCACGCTCTCTTCTCATAATCGACAGGCAGATGAAATAAATAACCGGCAGATAAATCAGTTGCTTTCGCCTGCTTATACTTATGAAGCGGAAATAGAAAACGATTTTCCGGAACATGTTTATCCTGTAGATAAAAGTCTTGTGTTGAAACAAGGCGCTCAAGTAATGTTTTTGAAAAATGACGCTGTTTATAAACGTTATTTCAATGGGAAAATCGGGGTTGTAAAATCTTTGGATAAAGATAAGATCATTGTTGACTGCGATGGATTCGATATAGATGTTCCGAAGGAGACCTGGGAAAATTCAAGGTACAGTTTGAATAAAGCCGATGGAAAACTGGAACAGGAGACGCTTGGTACATTTACTCAATATCCGTTACGGTTGGCGTGGGCTATTACGATACATAAAAGCCAGGGGCTTACTTTCGATCACGTTATGATTGATGCGGGATCGGCTTTTAGTAGCGGGCAGGTATATGTCGCGTTAAGCAGATGTACCAGTCTTGAAGGAATTGTTTTGTTATCGAAAATTCCTGCATCCGCAATTCATAGCAACGATCATGTGTTGAAAGGCCAGCAATCATTGTCTCACCGCGGATCTTTAGCGGAACGTTTTGAAGGGGCAAGAAAAATATTTACTCAACAGTTACTCGAAGGTATTTTTTCTTTTGAAGAAATACACATGAACTGCGACCAACTTGAACATCTTATCAGGCAAAATCGGGATAGAATGAATGCCGGCGCTGTTGAATGGGTTCAACAATTCCGTCAGCAACTGATGTCTGACCGGGCAGCAGGTTTGAAATTCAATTCACAGATATCAGAAATGATGAAAGGAATTTCGGAGATAGAAAAAAATGAAGCCCTTCAAAAGCGCATCAATGATGCTGCAGGTTATTTTTTGCCAAGATTTGAAAAATACCACGTTGCTTTGCAGCAACATCCTTTGGTGACCGAATATAAAGAAGCCGCAACGCCCATCAATGAGTCATTGTTGCAATTAATGACAAGCATTTTTACAAGCAATTATTATCTGCAATATTGTACGCAACCTTTTTCAGTCACTACATTTCTGCAACATAAACTCAAGTTTGCACTTCCAAGATTTTCTATCAATTGTTATGCTAGTGGGAAAAAGCAATCGTATACAGATTCTGCAAATCCCGACTTATACGATACACTGAAACGATGGCGGGATATGGTTTGTGAAGAAACGGGGATGGAAATTTTCAAAGTTGCCAATCATGCAACTTTAAAAGAACTGGCAACATTTCTTCCTTTGAATAAAAAAGATCTTTTGAGAATTTCTGGTTTTGGAAAAGCGAAGGTTGATAAATACGGCGACGAAATCCTGGAAGCGATAGAAAGTTATTGTACGCTGAATTCGCTTGAAACCAATATGCCCGAACCGGATGTTAAACCGGCAAAAGAAAAAAAGGAAAAAAAAGAAAAGATAAAAGAACCGAAGATCGATACTAAAAAAGTTTCTTTTGATTTTTATAAAGAGGGCAAATCAATAAAAGAGATCGCAGCCGAACGTTCTCTTACTGCCGGAACGATCGAAGGCCATCTTATATATTTTATTGAACTTGGTGAAATAGAACTCACGGATTTATTATCAGAAAAGAAACAAGAAGCTATTCGTGAAGTGGTAAATATTCAGGGCGATGTAAGCCATAGTATTCTTATGGAAAACCTTGCTCCGGCAGAAGTTACTTACAATGAATTGAGAATGTATTTTGCTGCTGAAAAGTTTGCTTCGAAACAAGATTCATAAAATAAAACGGCGACAGATTTTCTGTCGCCGTTTTAATAAATTATCTTCCAAAATCATCCTGCAAACGGATGATATCATCTTCATTGCTTGGATCATCGAAGTCTGTGTGTTGCCATATTTCAGCGATCACTCCCCAGTTTTCCAGGCCTATCAAACGGTGGCGTTCGCCTTGCTGAAGTTTAACAATATCCCCGACAGCAAGTTTTTTCAAATCCTTTTCTTCATCTGTATCACTGGTAACCACGCCTGCTTCTCCGCCTATTAGTTTCCATATCTCTGAACGACGATGATGGTATTGCCAGCTCAATCTTTTGGATGGCGCCACCAGTAATATTTTAGGGCTTAGTTTTCCGGAAATAGCCAGGTCCTCTTTTTTCAGATGAGGGAAAAATTCCGCAATGAATTTTTCTGCATCATTCTCATCAATCACGAAAAAACCGCCCCAGGGCCGTTGATCGTCTTTATTAGCTATTCCAAGATTTTTACCTGTTAAAAATTCATCTATCTGAGCAAAAATTTCTGCTTTCGTATTTTCCGGCTTTAAAAACATTTAAATTTTATTTTAATATTATTTTATTTTTTAATATCACCTTCCCATATATACCATCAATATCTGTACATCGCTTGGGTTTACTCCCGATATTCGGCTTGCCTGGCCAAGCGTTCGTGGCTGGATCTTCATGAATTTTTGTCTCGCTTCATTGCTTAAAGAAACCAATTTATCGTAATTGAAATTTTCGGGAATGGCAAGATTTTCCAACTGGTTCATCTTTCCCACCAATTCTTTTTCTTTCTCAATATAAGTATCATATTTCATTTGTATCTCTGCCTGCTCAAGAATTTCTGCGCTGTAACTCTGTAGCTTTTCTGCCAGAGATGGAATTGCCAATGACATTTCTCTCAGTGTAATATTCGGCCGTAATAAAAGCTGGCCGGCCTTTTGGCGTGATACTAACGGTGCAGATGAAACGCTTTTTAAAAACTCTTCTGATTCCGATGGCTCGATACTTAATGCTGATAATATTGCTTTAACTTCCGTTACCTTTTCAATTTTTTCCAACACTCTTTCCATCCTTTGCTGACTTGCCAATCCAAGCCGGTAACTTATTTCCGTAAGCCTGATGTCAGCATTATCCTGTCGGAGCAGGGTCCTGAATTCAGCACGGCTGGTAAACATCCGATATGGCTCATCTGTTCCTTTATTGATAAGATCATCTATGAGTACACCAATGTATGCCTCACTCCTTTTTAAAACTAATGGTTGTTCGTTTTTAACAGCTAAATGAGCATTTATACCTGCCATCAATCCCTGGCAGGCTGCTTCTTCGTATCCGGTAGTTCCATTGATCTGGCCGGCGAAGAAAAGTTTTTTTATCCGTTTCGTTTCCAGGCTCACAGTTAGTTGGGTAGGGGGGAAGAAATCATACTCGATAGCATATCCGGGACGGAACATTTTACAGTTTTCAAAACCCGGCACCTGCCTCAATGCTTTCAACTGTACATCTTCAGCCAGGGAGGTCGAAAACCCGTTCACGTATATCTCAACTGTATTCCATCCTTCAGGCTCAACGAAAAGCTGGTGCCGTTCCCTTTCGGCAAACCGGTTGATCTTATCTTCTATACTTGGACAATACCTCGGGCCGGATCCTTTGATCCTTCCCTGGTACATCGGGCTATTTTCAAATCCAGTCCGCAGTATTTCATGAACCTCGGCACTTGTGTAGGTGATCCAACAGCTTTTTTGTGTAGATGCCGCAAGTTTATCAATCGGTTCATAACTAAAACCAACCATTTCATCATCACCTTTCTGTTCCTCCATTTTACTGTAGTCAAGGCTTCTTCCATCAATACGGGGCGGAGTTCCTGTTTTTAACCGGGCACTTTCAAAACCTAAAGAAACCAATTGCTCAGTAATGCCAGTTGCGGCTTTTTCGGCAACCCTTCCTCCGCCGAAATTCTTTTCGCCAATATGGATCACTCCATTCAGGAAAGTTCCATTGGTTAATACTACGGCATCTGAATAGATACTATGACCAAGACCGGTAACCACTCCCTTTACTATTCCATCTTCTATCAATAATTCGTTTACCATATCCTGGTAAAAATCAAGACCAGGTGTTCCTTCCAGCATTTCTCTCCATGTAGCGGCAAACAGCATCCGATCGCTTTGAGCTCTGGGGCTCCACATGGCAGGGCCTTTACTTTTATTGAGCATGCGGAATTGTATCATACTCTTATCTGTCACGATCCCGCTATATCCTCCAAGAGCATCTATTTCCCTCACAATCTGCCCTTTAGCAATCCCTCCCATAGCCGGATTACAGCTCATTTGGGCGATTGTCTGCATATTCATAGTAATCAGCAGCACTTTACTGCCCATATTGGCAGCGGCAGCAGCGGCTTCACAACCTGCATGTCCTGCACCAACTACTATAACATCGTATTTCTGAAACATTGTGCAAAGTTACAATTAGATATCAGGTTAATAAGTAGAATTAACCCCCGAATTTTTTTAGTATCTCCCGTTCAAGTAAAACTTCTTCAAGGGTGGATCCATTGTTCAATTGATTAAATTCCTCCTCATTCAAATCACCAATCCCAGTTAATAAGGAAGCGTTTTGGATGATAAAGGATTCAATTGCAGGTTCGCTTACTATATTAGATTTTTCGATCCGGATGATCTTATCTATCATTTTTTGACAAAGTTCAAACCCCGTCGTAGTAAATAACTGTTCAAAATAGGTTTTTACAGCTAATACATCTACCCGATGGCCTCTTGCCTTATTCGATTCGAGTCTTTCCACTCTCACATTAATAAAACTCCAGCATAGCCTAAGCTCTTCTTCAACGGTATAATCGAAGTATACCACTGGCACTACATGGTCAAATTGCCAGGATTTTCCAAAGTTTTCCCAGTTTAATCCATCGGTAAACTGTAACTCAATCCATTCCCTATACAATTCTATAGGCAAACCAAAATATGGAGCGTATTGCTGGCTGGGCGATTTCTCTATTACATATCTTCTGAACGCCAATTGCCATTTCCTTTTTTCCCGGAATTTAAGCAAGGCATCAGTTACCTCCTCCTGAGCAGTCCATTTCTTTCTTTTCATACTATAAAGATACCAAAGCAATGTTTCATACTGAAACTGGGATACGTGGAACATTACCTTTAGTTTATTCCAATTAAGGTTAACGAACCCGGGTATAATAATAACGGTAAACTATCGCTTGTTTCATGCTGAAACTGGGATACGTGGAACATCTCATTCCTTCACGCAATAAATCTTTTCGCTAAATCGGGGATTAAGAAAACAAGAAGAAGATGTTTTTCGGGTATCATCATATGTGGTTGAATCCCACAAACTGAAGTTGAAACAATGATGAATATTGTTTGTACCTATTATTTAAAAGTAAGAAGGAACCAGAGTTTGTTAGGCGTACATCTTCGTTAAGTATATGAGCAGATAAAATTGAAAAGAGGAATTTGAATAAAATATCTTGACAGGTCTTACCCTTTGAAATACAAATTAAGGTACTTATTCTCCATCTCTCTCATCATCAAAAAATCCTTTTTCGATTTATCCTTGTACCCACATAGATGAAGTACCCCATGGAAAATTACACGATGAATCTCATGCCGAAGGCTAGCCGAATGAGCTAAAGCATTTTCCCTGACCCTGTCAATACTGATATACAATTCTGCCTGAACAGGCGCATCTTTATCGGGAGCCAGATTAAACGTGATAATGTCCGTGTAATAATCATGGTTCAAAAAAGAACGATTAATATCAAGGAGATATTCATCATCACAAAAAATTACGTCCAGAGATTCGGCAGGAGTTTTTTCTTTATTAAAAATCGAAGTGATGAATTGTTTAAGTATACCCCTATTTAGAAGTGTTGTTTTTTTCTGAAAATGAAATGCTATATCCATGGTAATATTTCTGAAATCGAAATTAATAACATTATCATTATTGTAATTTTACCAACCCCACAAACTCGAAATTTATTATGTATCAAAGGCTATCGGAAATAAAAGTTGGAAAAGAAGTTGTTATACGTTCTTTTGAAAATGACGATATCTTTTTAAAACTTATGGAAATGGGTTGTGTGCCTGGTGAAACAATTACGGTTGATCTTGTTGCTCCTTTTAAGGATCCAATCTCTATCAGTGTAGCAGGATACAAATTAAGCCTTCGCCTGGACGAAGCTCATCATATCTTAGTAGAAGAAATATAATTTTATATTATACATAATTTTTATATGAAAATAGGATTATATTTTGGTTCGTTCAATCCCATCCACACCGGACACCTGATCATCGCATCCCATATGGCTAATACTTCCGAACTCAATGAAGTATGGTTAGTCGTTTCTCCTCAAAACCCTTTTAAAAAATCTGCAGGATTATTAAACGAACATCATCGTCTGCACCTTGTCCATACTGCATTGGAAGGCGAACATAAAATAAAAGCAAGTAGTGTGGAATTCAAATTACCAAAGCCTTCTTACACTATAGACACCCTTACTTATCTTTCGGAAAAATATCCGCAACACGAATTTTCCATCATCATGGGAAGTGATGGATTTCAGAATATTGAAAAATGGAAAAATGCAGGACAACTGCTTAAAAGCTATAAGATCTTTATTTATAAAAGGCCTGGATTTGAAGTACCGATTCCTGCAGGGGCAAAAGCTGAGATCATTGATGCACCCTTACTGGAAATTTCGAGTACGCGTATCCGTGAGTTGATCAAAAAAGGAAAATCTATCAGGTATCTGGTAACTGATTCTGTAAAAGAAGAAATTGAAAAAAATAATTATTACGGCAATAGTCTAGAAAATCCAGCCGAGTAAGAGACAGCCGATAACAATAAAAGGCGCAGGGATTTTTGTATATCTCAACAGTAAAAAAGTAGCGGCGATCACTCCAAAACTCAGGATATTCAATAATCCCAGATCGGCAACTTTCATCCCTTTCAAAAGATACAAAGTTGCTGCCCACATAACTCCAACTACTACGGCATTGATCCCCTCGAGCGAACGATAGACGACGACATATTTTTTAAGGTATTGCCATACTGGAAAAAAGAAAAGTACTAACAAGGCACTTGGAAGAAAAATAGCGACAGTTCCAATCAGGCAACCTAACAATTGCATTTTATACCCTTCATCTTTCAGTGCAATACCACCTGTAAAACTTGCTACAGAAAAGACAGGCCCCGGCATTGCTCTCACCATTCCGAAACCGGTGAGGATATCAGTTCGTTCTATTTTTATTGCATTTGGATTTTTTACCGAAACAACAGGCGCAACAGGCCTTTCAACATATTGGTCCAACATCATCGGTAACAAAACATCGCCACCCCCAAAAACAAAACTTCCAAAGCGATAAAAGTTTTCAAACAAGTTAAACGCTTTTCTGTTTTCCCATTCCTGTTTGCGGGCAGCTTCACTAAGCACTCCGGCAATAATAAAGATCAACACAAACAGCCAGATATTTCTCCAATGGATCGTCCTCGTTTTTTTTATTTCAATTTGTGGAATACGCTTGTTACTGAAATTTGTCGCGATACTTCCGCAAAGGATCAGAATGGGAAATATCCACGGCGTCCGGAAAAAATAAAAAGTGATGATCACAGAAATAAGCATGATGATCTGTGTGATCAGATTTTTGACAGAAATATTAAATGCTTTAACCGCGGCAAAAGCCAAAAAGCCAATCGCCATCGGTTGAATGAATTTCAATAAACCACTGGTAAGATTTTTTGAAGGAAATGCAGTAAGTAAAAAAGAGAAAGCACCCATCAATATAGCCGCCGGTAAAATCCAGATGATGAGCGTAAGTGTTGCCAGTAAAACCCCACCTCGTTTGTAACCGATCAATGTAATGGTTTGTGTACTGGATGCACCAGGCAAAAGCTGACAAAACGAATTGTACTCGATCAATTCTTCTTCGGTGATATCTTTTCTTTTTTGAACAAAGGTTTTCATCATCATTCCCAAATGCCCCTGCGGCCCGCCAAAAGCAGTGACGCTGTATAACAATACAGCTTTCAAAAAAGGTATATGGCGAAATAATTTCAATACAAAAAGATAAGCCATTCATCGGAATGAATGGCTTGGTATAATTTATTTTTTTAATCCTATTTCCCTCAGACGCTCATCGAGGTATTCCCCGGCAGTAGCATCTTCATAAGCTTTTGGATGATTGTCATCAATGCAACTTTCGAGGCACTTCAGGCTCATACTGCTTTTCGGATGAAGAAAGAAAGGAATTGAAAAACGGCTGGTATGCCAAACTTCGCGTTTTGGATTTACAACTCTGTGTGTAGTGCTGCGCAATTTATTGTTCGTAAGCCTTTGCAGCATATCACCTACATTCACTACGATCTGCTCAGGTACAGAAGTTACCGGAATCCATTCGTCTTGTTTGGTAAGGATTTCCAGGCCATCCGCAGAAGCACCGATCAGCAAAGTGATAAGATTGATGTCCTCATGCTGCTCAGCCCTGATAGCACTTTTTGGTTCACTTGTAATCGGCGGATAATGAATGGCCCTGAGGATCGAATTTCCATTATACACATACTCGTCAAAATAATTTTCATTAAGGCCGAGATATAACGCGATCGCCTGCAGCAATGCAGTTCCCGATCTTTCGAAAGCACGGTAAGCATCATCAAACGTATTGTTGAATGCTGGCACTTCAGAGATCTTCACATTTTCAGGATACGATTCTTCGGAAAAATTTTCACGGGCAACTTGTCCGTATTGGAAAAATTCTTTCAGGTCCGGCGCATCGCTTCCTTTGGCGTGTTCTTTACCAAAACTGGTATAACCACGCTGTCCGGCCATTCCGGCAATCTCATATTCTTTTTTCTGTTCGAGCGGCAAAGAAAAAAACTGTTGAACATATTTATAAAGATCTTCAATCAATTCATCGGTAAGCCCATGGTTTTTCACACCAACAAAACCTACTTCTTCATATGCTTTGCCAAGATCCTGGACAAAAGCCTCTTTTCGTTTTGGATCGCCGCTTAAAAAATCTGCAAGATCAACCGAAGGGATAGACATAATTCTGATAGTTGTTTTAAGATTAAAGGTAAGTGAATGAGTCAATGTGTGAATAAGTGAATAAGTGAATATTTTAGATAATGAGTCATTGCCCCATTCACCTATTCACTCATTCACCATCACAACCCATATTTTGCACTGATCTCCAGCATACGCTCGATCGGTTTCCTGGCCGCAAGCCTCAATTCCTCCTCCATATTAATTTCGGGCATTTCGTATTTCATACACAAATACAATTTTTCTAATGTATTTAATTTCATATACGGACAATCATTGCAGGCGCAGGAATTATTCGGCGGAGCCGGAATGAAAGTTTTCTCCGGATTGCTCTTTTGCATCTGATGCAGTATTCCGGCTTCTGTGGCCACTATGAATTCTTTGGCGTCAGAGGTCTGCGAATATTTCAAAATGCCCGTAGTGCTGCCAATATAGTCCGCTACAGCCAATACAGCTTCTTCACACTCAGGGTGAGCCAGCACTTTTGCGTTCGGGTGACGCACTTTCAGTTTAGTGATCTTTTCGAGGCTGAATATTTCATGGACCATGCAGGCACCGTTCCAAAGCACCATATTCCGGCCGGTTTGTTTATTGATCCATGCACCAAGGTTTTTATCAGGGGCAAAGATGATCTTTTGGTCAGCCGGCAGGCTTTCAACGATCTTTTGAGCGTTGCTGCTGGTACAGATGATGTCACTCAACGCTTTCATACCAGCGCTGCAGTTGATATAAGTGATCACCAGGTGATCGGGGTGTTTGTCTTTAAAAGCTTTGAAGAGGGCAGGGGGTGCGCTGTCGCTTAATGAGCAACCTGCGTTAAGATCAGGCAACAAAACCTTTTTGGCAGGGTTGAGTATCTTGGCTGTCTCAGCCATAAAATGAACACCTGCAAAAACAATGATGTCGGCATCTGTACTTTGCGCCTTTTGCGCCAGCCCCAGGCTATCGCCAATATAATCCGCCACATCCTGAATATCCGGCTCCTGGTAATAGTGCGCCAGCACGATGGCATTTTTTTCTTTTTTCAATTTTTCGATCTCCGCAAAAAGATCGAGGGTCGGATCCAGTTCTATGTCGAGGAACCCCTGTCCTGCGGACAGACGGGCTTTTTCAGCAACCAATGAATGTGTGTTAATATCTGCCATAATATGTATTAATACTATTTATTTATATAATCCCTTATTACTATTAGGGCTGTTAATATGTGGAAACAAAAGTTTTTCCCGCTATTGCAAAATTAAATTTTTTACTTTACCCACCCTCATCCACATCATATTAACATAACGATTTAGTAACATATAGAGTCTGTATCGCCCTGTTATCAACTGAATTTTATTTTTTACGCTGTTATAATTAACACCTGTTTATAAAAAACACAGGGGATAATAATCCGGCGCTTTTTTTTAAAATTGCTGTTAACAGTGTTGGGATAAAATGATCAAAAAGGAGGCACTTTACCATTTTGGTGAATAACCCCGGCTTTTACCATCCAATTATACCCAGCAATTTTTTGCAAAAACCTGCTTTATCAACATAAAAAAGGGCTTTTTCACAGAGGCTGTTGATAACCGTTTTTTCAAAATTTCCCTCCGCCCCGCTTTTTTTTCTGCGGATGCAGCATAGGCCAATCATACAGCGCAAAAAACTTATGTTTTCCCCAGTTTATAAATTAGGTGTTAATAACGTTTTTTACCCTATTTTTGCCCTCCAAAATTAATTAAATAAAGCAGATGCAAATTATTCAAAGTATTCGTGATAAAGGAGCAGCTATCACCGTTGTTATTATCGCCTTGAGCCTGATCGGGTTTATCCTGATGGACAGGTCTACCGGAAACAACAATGCAGGACGTGCTTCCGGCACCAGCGTTGGTAAAGTGAATGGACAGGCGATCGACCTTGCCGAATTTCAAAAACGTGTAACACAACTAGAAGCACAGGAAGAAAGCCGTACCAGGCAGAAAGTGACTACACAGCAGACCTACCAGATCAGGGAACAGGTTTGGAACCAACTGGTAGCTGAAACTGTATTCTATAAAGAAGCTGCAAAACTTGGCATCGAACTTACGCCAAAAGAATTGTCTGCTATATTATTCAGCAGCGACCCAAGCAACCCATTCATGCAGCAAGGCCTTGCCGACCAGGCAACCGGCAAATTGGACATGGCGAAAGCACAGCAGGCATGGGCTGAAATAAAAAAATCACGTGGTGAAGCCCGGGATAATATTAACAGCCAGTTGATCGATCCTTTGAAATTGTCGAGCAGCGCTGCAAAATATGGTGGCCTTATCAGCGCGAGCGCATACTACCCAACCTGGATGCAGGAAAGGGATGCGAAAGATGCGACCGCTTTCTCTACCATTTCTTACGTAGGAATTCCTTACACCGAAATTTCTGACAGTGCTGTAAAAGTGACTGACCAGGATATCGTGGATTATGTAAATAAGAATAAAGAATTATTCAAACAGGAAGCAGGTCGTAAAATATCTTACCTCAGCTTCAGCCAGTTGCCAACGGCAGCTGACAGCAACGCTATCAAAAACTCCCTGGAAAATTTAAAACAGGCTTTTGCTACAGACAGCAATACAAAAGCTTTTGTCGCGAACAGCGGTTCTGCGATCGAATTCAACGATATGTTTTTGCCAAAAGATAAGATAGGCGCTACTAATATAGATACGATCATCAAACAACCGCAGGGAACAGTATTTGGCCCGGTGGTAGAACAAGGCTTATATATATTATCAAAAGTTTTGGCTTCCAAGGAAATGCCGGATAGCGTAAGGGCAAGGCAGATCGTGATCGGCCTGAACGATCCGCAGACCAACCAGCCGATCAGGGATCAGGCAGGTGCTCAGAAACTTGCCGATAGCCTCTTAGGTGTGATCAAAGGCGGTGGTGATTTTGTAAACATTGCGGTGCAATATTCAGCCGACAATGAAAGTAAGGCAAAAGGTGGTGACATGGGAGTTTTTGCTTTTGGTACAAAAGACCCGGCTATCAATGAATTCGCATTCAACAAACCTGTTGGGAGCAAAGAAGTAATTCTTGGAAATGATGGGTATCATATCATTGAAATATTGAGCCAGTCTAATTTCAAACCGGCTTACAAGATCGCGTTTGTTGCAAAAGAAATTGCAGCAAGCCCGGAAACGATCAACAAAGCCAGCAACGATGCAGGTAAAGCTGCCAGTGAAAAAGATGCCACCACTTTGGCTGCATATGTTTCAAAGAATGGCCTGCATATGACCCAGTTGCCTCAGTTGATCAAAGAAAACGATTTTTCTGCAGGTACTTTGCAGGATAGCCGTACAAGGGATCTGATCAAATGGGCTTTCAAAGCGAATAAAGGAGAAGTGAGTGAACCCTTCGATCTGGGCGACCAGTTTGTGGTAGCTACTGTTGACAAAATTGAAAAAGAAGGCGTACAGGATGCGGCTACTGCACGCAGTGGCGCGGAAGTGATCATTGTAAAACAGAAAAAAGCGGCTTTGATCAAAGCAGCGATCGGTGCTAACCCGACTATGCAGGCTGCTTCTGCGAAATACAACAAACCGGTATCTGTTGCGGGCCAGGATTCAACCCTGACCTTCAACTCACAGATCATCAATTCGCTCGGTATGGAATCAAAAGTGATCGGTGCCGCATTTAATAAAGCATACGAAAGCAAAGAATCTCCGGCCATCGAAGGTACAAATGGTGTATATATTATCAAGATCAACAGCATTCAGAACAAAGCTGCAGAAACACCGGAAGTTGCGGCAGCAAGGATCGCATCACGTTTGAACTCTATGCGTACACAATTGAACAATTGGTTTGAAGGCCTCCGCAAACAGGCTGATATCAAGGATAAGAGAAGCGAAACCTTTTAATTTCCGTTTATAGAAAGTTATAATAACCGCCCCGGTATCCCCGGGGCGGTTTTTTGTTTTAATTTTACAGTATGAGTGAAACATTTGTAAATAAGGTAGCTGAAAGCGGTATCATCACGCTGAACCTGGAAGATTACTATCCTAAAAACGAGGTAGCGGTTTTTGATATGAAAGATCACCTTTTCATGGAACTCATCCTGAAGGAAAAAGATTTCAGGGAAAAACTGAAGGCTCTGGATATTTCCGTTTACCAGGATAAGATCGTTGCGCTCACGTGTAGCGCCGACGCGGTAATCCCTATGTGGGCTTATATGCTGGTGGCAAGCGCACTTCAACCCGTGGCGAAAGAAATTGTTTTCGGAACAGAAAAGGAAACGACAGAAAAAATATTATTGCAGAATATCGGTACGATCAGCACTGAAGAATTCGCTGATCAGCGTGTGGTGGTAAAAGGGTGCGGAGAATTGCCCATCTCAGAATCAGCGTATGTTGAAATTACGAAATTGCTACGACCGGTGGCAAAAAGCATCATGTATGGCGAGCCGTGCAGTACGGTGCCGGTGTTTAAGAAACCGATGGTGAGGCCGGCTTAGTTGTCTAAACCCCGGAGGTTTTAAAAACCTCCGGGGTTTCTCAAAACCTCCGGGTTTTTTAAAACCAACCCCTCTTTCTGAATATCCCGATCATCACCATCGGAATAAATAACATCGCCGCCACAGAAATAAAAAATCCCCATTGGTTGTGCAGCAGCGGCAGCCGCTCGAAGTTCATCCCGAAGATGCCACCGATCACTGTTGCAGGTGCCAACAGGCAGGTAACCACCGCCATCACTTTCATCACTTCATTCATCTTCAGGTTTACATTGCTGAGGTAAAGATCCTGTAAGTTCATCATCATATCACGGTAGTTTTCCGCCAGGTCATTTGCCTGAACGATATGATCATACACATCTTTAAAATACTTTTCCGTTTTTTCTTCTATCAGTTCGCTTTCACTCCGAAGGATCCCATTCACCAATTCCCGAACCGGTGCGATGCTGCGCTTGAAGACGATCATCTCTTTGCGCAGCATATTTATTTTTGCCAATGTTCTCGTGTTTGCATTGCGGATAATATCTTCCTCGAGATTCTCGATCTTATCCCCCAGTTTTTCCATCACCAGGTAATAATTATCTACGATCAGATCGATCAATGTATAATACAAAAAATCGGCTCCATTCTGCCGGACCTTGCTGTTATTGATCTTCAGCTTGTCTCTTAGCGGATTAAATGCATCTTTCGCCGCATCTTCCTGGAAACTGATCACAAAATTATTTCCAAGAATGATGCTCACCTGTTCGGTTTCTACGATCGAGTCCTTGTCATTGTAATACAACATACTCAGCACACAAAAGACCAGGCCGTTGATCTCATCCATTTTTGGCCGCTGGCCAATACTTAAAATATCTTCTACAATAAGCGGGTGAACAGAAAAGTGGGCACATAGTTTTTCGACATCATCCTTGCGTAATCCATCCACATTGATCCATGTGACCGATTTTGAATCCAGAAATTGAAAACAATCCGTTACGTTTTTCAGTTTTACCTCTTTACACTTTTCTTTATCATATTCATACACACAGATCTTACTTTCTTCCGGCTCTTTTCGGGTAGGCGCTACCGTTGGGTTTACCTGCAGTACTTTTTTGGTACGCAGTATTTCCATCGGGTTCAATATATATTCAAAATAATTTTTTGCACGCATAATCTGAAGTTACAAATAAGCAAATAAACCGTTACGATCAATTGTTTTTCATCGAATCTATCAGGCTGTTGATATGCTGCTGGATCGTATTCAGGCTATCCGAAAACCCCGGGCCCTGTGATCCCTGCAGGATCAATTTTGATTCGGCCTGGCGCAGCTCAACATACTTCAACAAATTGTCCGCCAATTTATGATTGTCCGGACTAACATCCATGAGCTGCATTTCTTTGATAAAGCTCCATGCAGCATTCCAGTTTTCGGTGGGGTTTTCGGGAGGTTTTGTCTGTAATGCCTTTTTTTCCTGCGCTGCAAATTTTTCATAAGTATCGGCAAATTTTTCTGTATCCTTAAAACCGAGTGTTTTTACCTGACCAAGAATTGCCTGCCTGTCTTTTTGAGAAAAATCATTTTTATGCTGCTGCAAAAACAGCGCAGCCGATGCAACTGTGAGGAGGGTAACAAGCGGCAAAACCCATTTTGTATGCAGCCCTTTCTTTTGCCGGCGAATAGCGAATGCATAAATATAACCGATGACGAACCCGCTGAGGAGCCCACCGATATGAGCAGAATTGTCGATATTCCCCTGCGTACCTATAGCAAGATTCAGCACGATGAACATCACGATGCTTTGAAGAAGCGCATTCCTGGCCGATTTCGGAATAAGGTCGGTAGTGAGCAGCGCCAGGAACAAACCATACATTCCAAAAATGGCACCTGATGCTCCTGCGCCATTTGCTCCCTGCGTATGCCACCAAAGGCTGGCCAGCCCACCAAAAACCCCTGCGCACAGGTAAGCGACCACAAACTTTGGTTTGCCCAGCATCGGTTCCAGGTAAGTACCAATGCTATAAAAACAATACATGTTCAAAGCAATGTGAAATATCCCAAAATGTAAAAACATGTGTGTGATCAGCCGCCACCAATCGCCGGTAAAAACCAGCGCCGAAACATCGCTGCCCCATTTTATATGCACCAGGCCGTTTACTTCGAATAATCCGGCACCATCAAACAACATGAGTATGAAAATGATCACATTGAGGCCGATGATACTATAGGTGGCGTAAAGATTACTGCCGCCGATATTCATTGCTTTGTTTACTTCGTCATATTCCGCCTGTTGAGCAAGCATAAACTTCCTGGTTTCCTGCTGTTGATTTTCGATGGCGATAAGATTGGTATAAATTTTTTCATGCGGCAGATCGGCCGCCACTTTCTGAAAAGTATCTATAAATGTGTTGACATTATTTTTATTGTTGTTTCCCAGATCAAACTTCTTCGGGCTGTAACTCACTACCGTAAGATCTTTTGGCGACCAGGTAACACCCACCTGCTGTCCATTTTTACCCAACGGAGAAGGTTTGACGGCGATCAGCCTGTCGTCTTCCGCGTATAATAATTGCCATTGCAGCTTTTCGAATGTTTCATAAATGGCCGCCATGGCCGTAGGGTGATCAAGCCCGTCTGTTAAGATAAATCGCTCGTGTTGCGCCATAGCCAAAATTAGTGGAATAAAATATCTGAAGGATATTAATTAGTTATGGGATTTTGCCGGAAAAATAAAATGCAAAAGGCGCCAGGAAATTCCTTAGCGCCTTTGCGATCTCTTTGCTGCTTTGCGTGGAACCTAAAATGCCGCACTTTTCGGGTAACGTGGAAAAGGGATCACGTCCCTGATATTCGTCATGCCGGTCACAAACAAAACCAATCGCTCGAAACCCAGTCCGAAGCCCGCATGCGGACAAGAACCGAAGCGGCGGGTATCAAGATAAAAATCGAGTTCTTCAGCCGGCACATGCATTTCTTTCATGCGCCCTAATAATTTATCCAACCTTTCTTCTCTTTGGCTACCACCAACAATTTCGCCGATGCCAGGGGCAAGTATATCCATTGCTGCCACCGTTTTTCCATCTTCATTCATACGCATGTAAAATGATTTGATGTCTTTCGGATAATCGGTCAGGATAACCGGTTTTTTAAAATGTTTTTCTACCAGGTAACGTTCATGTTCGCTCTGCAGGTCTGCACCCCAATCTTCAATCAAATATTGGAATTTCTTCTTTTTATTATGATTGCTTTCTTTCAATATCTGGATAGCTTCTGTGTAAGTCAATCTTTCAAAATCATTGTTCACCACAAAATTCAGTTTTTCCAAAAGTCCCATTTCGCTGCGTTCCGCCTGAGGTTTTGTTTTTTCTTCTTCTTCCAGGCGCTGGCTCAAAAATGCGAGATCGTCCACATTATGTTCCATCGCGTAGCGAATGATATACTTGATGAAATCTTCCGCCAGGTTCATATTATCTTCCAGGTCATTGAATGCAACCTCTGGCTCGATCATCCAGAATTCCGCCAGGTGACGGGTGGTGTTACTATTCTCTGCACGGAATGTAGGCCCGAACGTATATACATCACTGAACGCCATTGCCGCCAATTCGCCTTCCAGCTGTCCGCTCACAGTGAGATTGGTGCTGCGGCCAAAGAAATCTTCTTTATAATTGATACTGCCATCATCATTTCTTTCGGCGGTTCCATCCAAAGGCAAGGTGGTCACCCGAAACATTTCACCGGCGCCTTCCGCGTCACTCGCCGTGATGATAGGTGTGTGCATATATACAAATCCACGATCGTTAAAGAATTGATGAATAGCGAATGCCAATGAATGCCTCACACGGAAAATTGCCCCGAAAGTATTGGTGCGGAAACGGATATGCGCATTCTCCCGCAAAAATTCCAGGCTATGCTTTTTAGGTTGCAATGGAAATTTCTCAGCATCGCTGTCGCCCAATATCTCTATAGAAGTCGCTTTCAACTCCACTTTCTGTCCTTTGCCCAAAGAAGGAACAACTTCACCGGTAGCTTTAATACACGCCCCGGTAGTGATGCGTTTCATCGTTGCATCATCCAGCAGGCCAAGAGCCGCCACTACCTGCAGATTATTATTGGTACTGCCATCGTTGAGCGCTATGAACTGGTTGTTGCGGAAGGTACGTACCCACCCCATTACGGTTGCTTCGTAGTTAGCCTCATCGGATTGCAGCAGGCTGTTGATCTTTTTTCTTTTGTTGAACATATATGGAATTAAGGCTGCAAATATAAAGAAAACCACAGGAACTGCGCCTGCGGCGAGTTATAAACCACCAAGGCCCGAAGCCACATAGGCGTAAAGAAATAATGCCATCTCTTTGAGCACCTTCGTGACTTTGTGTCTTCGTGGCTAATGCCGTAACTTCATGCCCATAAAAATTTCCCCATGCGCACCAAATCACTGCTTTCTGCAATAGCGATTCTCGCTTTTTCGTTTTCCCATGCTCAGGATAAAAAGAAATGGGATGTCAACAATCCCGAAGGCCCTTTTAAAGAAGTTTCTTTTACTGTAAAGGAAGGAACCTGGATGAACCTGGATGTTTCGCCGGATGGCAAGGAAGTTGTGTTTGATCTGTTGGGAGATATATATAGTATACCGATCGGCGGCGGCGAAGCCAAAGTATTGCGCCACAATTTTGCGATGGAAGTGCAGCCACGTTTTAGCCCGGATGGAAAAAAGATACTCTTCACTTCTGATGCCGGCGGTGGTGATAACATCTGGACGATGAACCGCGATGGCAGCGATGCGAAACAGGTGACCAAAGAAAATTTTCGTTTGCTCAACAATGCCACCTGGTCTCCGGATGGTCAATATATCATTGCGAAAAAACATTTCACCTCTGGACGTTCCTTGGGTGCCGGAGAGTTATGGATATATCATATCAGTGGTGGCGATGGATTGCAGCTGACTGTAAGAAAAAATGATCAGCAGGATGTGAACGAACCTAGTGCTTCATCGGATGGAAAATATGTGTACTACAGTGAAGACATGTATCCCGGTGGATTTTTTCAGTATAATAAAGACCCCAACAACCAGATATTTGTGATCAAACGTTTTGATCGTGAAAAAGGAACCATTGAAACTGTTACCGGTGGCCCCGGGGGAGCTTGCAGGCCCCAGATCTCACATGATGGAAAAACATTGGCTTTTGTAAAAAGAGTAAGAACAAGATCCGTACTGTACCTGCGCAATCTCGAAACAGCAGAAGAATGGCCGATCTACGATCAGCTGACAAAAGACCAACAGGAGGCCTGGACGACCTTTGGGGTATACACCGGCTTCAGCTGGATGCCGGGGGATAAAGAAATTGTGATATGGAGCGGCGGAAAAATAATACGCATTGATGCAATGGCAGTAAATGCTGCAAAAGAGATCCCTTTTACATGCAATGTAAAACAGCGTATAACCGACGCCGTTAGGTTTCCGCAGGATATTAATCCCGATGAATTCACAGCACACGTGATTCGCAATGCGACCACTTCTCCTGATGGAAAACTGTTGTTATTCAATGCTGCCGGGTTCCTCTGGAAAAAAACATTGCCGAACGGCAAACCCGAAAGGCTGACGACCGGCACCGATCAGGAAGCTGAACCCTCTTTTTCTGCGGATGGTAAAAATATAATTTATGTAACGTGGAATGATACTGCTGCAGGGGCGATCTGTAAATTAAATCTGACCGCTGGCGCAAAACCAAAGAAAATCACTACCAACAAGGCCATTTACCGCACCCCGTCTTTTTCTGCCGATGGCAAATGGATCGCATTTCTAAAAGATGATGGCGACAATGTGATGGGCAATCCATATACCGCGAAAAGCGGAGTATACATCATGGATGCAGAAGGCAAGAATGAAAAATTTGTAAATGCCGGGGGCGAATCGCCGAAATTCAACGCAGCGGGCGACAGGCTTTTTGTACAACGTGGAAGAAATTCGTTTGGCAGCTACAAACTCGATGGCACCGATGAAAAAACAATGTTCAAAAGTACGTACGGAAGCCAGTTTGTGGTGTCACCCGACGAAACCTGGGTGGCATTTGTAGATCTTCATAATGTATATGTAGCAGCTTTTCCGGCAACCGGAAAAACGATTGATATTTCTTCGGGAACAAATGCAGTTCCGGTAAAAAAGATCTCCCGTGATGCGGGCATCAATCTGCATTGGAGCGCCGACAACAAGCAGGTGCATTACACACTGGGCGATCAATATTATACCATCAATCTTGCCGAGCGTTTTGAATTTATTGCCAATAGGCCCGACAGCCTTTTCAAAATGCCGGACTCCGGGATCAGCGTGGGACTTACATTGAAAACAGATAAACCTAAAGGGCTCGTGGCATTTACACACGCGCAGATCATTACCATGAATGGCGATCAAGTGATTGCCGACGGGACAATTTTGATCGATGGAAATATTATTAAAGCGGTCGGTAAAAGCGCAGATGTAACCATACCCGCAAATGCCAGACAGATAGATTGCAAAGGAAAAACGATCATGCCTGGCTTCATCGATGCGCATGCCCATGTGGGCCATTTCAGGAGCGGGTTGACGCCGCAGAAACACTGGCCATATTATACCAACCTTGCTTACGGTGTAACAACTACACACGATCCATCCGCTAACAGCGAAATGGTTTTTGCGCAAAGCGAAATGGTGAGGACCGGTGAAATGGTTGGCCCGCGGGTATTCAGCACCGGAACAATATTGTATGGCGCCGATGGCGATTTTAAAGCAGTGATCAATTCGATCGATGATGCAAGAAGCGCATTGCGCCGTACGAAAGCTTACGGGGCCTTCAGCGTAAAAAGTTACAACCAGCCACGGCGTGAACAAAACCAGATGGTGATACAGGCAGCCCGTGAATTGAAAATGGAAGTGGTACCCGAAGGGGGCTCATTTTTCTTTCACAATATTGGGATGGTGATGGACGGGCATACCACGGTAGAGCATAACGTACCGGTAGGTGTGTTGTATGATGACGTGATCAATCTTTGGAAAAATTCCAGGACAGGGTACACACCAACATTGATCGTTTGTTACAATGCACCAAGCGGAGAATATTATTGGTACCAGCATACCAATGTCTGGGAAAAAGAAAGACTTATGCGGTTCACTCCACGGAATGTACTGGACACAAGAAGCCGCTGGCGTACGATTCTGCCGGAAGAAGAATATGAGAACGGCCATATCCTTGTTTCAAAAAGCGCTAAAAAATTAAGCGATGCAGGCGTGCCTGTAAACATGGGTGCACATGGCCAGATACAGGGTATCGGTGCTCATTGGGAAATATGGATGATGCAGCAAGGCGGCATGAGCAACCTTCAGGCATTGAAGACCGCCACCATCAATTCCGCCACCAGCCTGGGGCTGGATAACCAGATAGGTTCTTTGCAGGCGGGCAAACTCGCCGACCTGATCGTGATGGATAAAGATCCGCTGGCGGATATTCATAACACAGAAAGCATCCGTTATACGATGGTAAACGGAAGATTATATGATTCCGAAACGATGAATGAAACCGGTAACTACAATAAACCACGTGGTAAATTTTATTGGGAAACAGGAAAAAATGCCGGGGCATTTCCGTGGCATGAAGGTGCGGTGAACAGCGCCAGTGAAATGGATCTGGATTGATATAACCCGGAGCTTTTACCCTGGTTTTCTTTCGGAGCAGAACGTTATTGTACAGTGGCCAGGAACGTCAAAGTATAGTCGGAACAAGAGTTCCGACCTACATAAAAACAACATTCAATGAAAGGAGTCATCACAATTATCTTAACCTGCTGCCTTTTCCATCATTCTTTTGCGCAGGCAAAAGCAAAAGGCAAACTCGAAGGGAAACACGTCTTTACCATACAATGGCTCACGTATCAAAAATACAAGCCAGGAACTGTTATTATCAAAAAAAGCACGGATGGGTGGTACACGATAGAAGGGGAACAAAAAAATGCCGAGGGTTACATTACTATCAGCGGAAAAGTAAAACAGGAAGATCCGAAGAAATTATTGTTCGATGGAATTATCGAGTATCAGGTGAGGTATATCGACAATAATAATCTTTGCAAAAAAGAAGGGCCGCAGGTTTTTCTCAGCACTAAGAATCGCAAGTACTGGCGGATGCAGAATATGGACAGCTGCGGAGGCGGTACTACCGATTATATTGATATTTTCTTTTAAACTTATTGCTCCGCTTCATAGCCTTTGATGAAACCCAGGTAAGTTTCAAAAGGTTTATCCTCCGGCCGGTGGATCACTATGCCTACGCATTTATAAGAAGGATCAATTTCAAAAGCTATTCCTTTGTCAGGCTCGTCCATTACAACTACCATTTGACTGGCATCTTTTGGTGAAGGATATCTTCCCGTCTTTTTCAAAACCGGGTACACTTTAGAGATGTCGTCCATCGGGCTGCCTACCGACAATCCTTCTTTTGTTTTGAAATAAGGCGAAGTGATACGCACCTGCCTTGCCCGGCTGGCTTCATCTTTGTCACCAAAGTTAGTGGTGAAGAAAATGGTCGTGCTGTGTGTTTTATCTCCTTTTGAGTACCAGGTGCTGATGGCTTTTCCCATCGCCGCATCGCCTTCATCCGGCCTGCCAAGTTTTGCATGCACACTATCAGCCCGCTCACCGATGGATGTGAGCCCGATGCTTTTTCCCGGAACGATCAGTTCGGCGCCTGAAACCGGAGGCATCGAATCCGGGTTTCCTGAAATGGAATGTTCTTTCAGAGTATCGGTTATTTTGAGATCGCGTTGAACAGCGGCAGTATTTTCTTTTTCTGAAGGGTTATTGCAAGATGTGGCGATAGCTACCATCATTATTGAAATCATTAAACGCATAAGTGTCTTTTGGTTATAGCATTCAAGTATGATACCAAAGACGGGCAAGGTTTTTGAAATACAGGTTGATCGGGATATGACCCTCTTTTTAAACCTAAAAAATTTTATCATGAAAACCCTTTTCAACATAACACTGGTAGTATTATTTGCGGCCGGCTTTGCCGCTTGTAAAAGTAAACCAGCTGCGGCTACGGCAATGGCATTACCTACGCTTTCGGCCGACGATCAGAAAATGATCACAAATCGGGAGATCAGTACCTGGGAGTTTGGCAAAACAAAAAATTTCGGCGGACTGAAAGAGATACTGGCCGATGACTACTCTGCCTTTTTTGGAGACAACCTGATGAGTAAAAATGATGTCATCAGAACCTTCCAGAACAGTATTGTAAAATCTTACCGGCTTTCCAATATCAGGGTAAAACCGGTGACAGATAATGTGGCGATTATTTTCTACGAACTCCAGCAGGATGTGTTGGATGAAAATGGAGACAAGTGGACACCTTTTGTTGCATCTTCTGCAACATATGTAAAAAGAGACGGGCTTTGGAAATCTGTTTTTTACCAGGAAACACCAATATTGCAATAAAAAATTTCTTATAAAAAATAAACCCACGATTGTTCGTGGGTTTATTTTTTATAAGAATGCGCCAAAGGCATATTCACTGAAAAACTTAATTAGCTCTATTATTAAAACTCCTCGGCTTATCGCCACCAAACCTGCTCTTTGAACCAGCGCTGGACGAATTACCGTTCCTGTTTCCGCCGGCATTTCCATTGCGGTTGCCGCCAAAACTACGTTGTGGCCTTCCTTGCGGAGCCGGCCTTTTGGTAATACCGTTAAATATGGTATGATAAGGATGGTTTTCCTGTACCGGAATATTCTTGCCGATCAGTTTTTGAATATCACGCAGATCGCCTGTTTCTTCTGCTTCGCAAAAAGAAAAAGAAATACCGCTCAAACCTGCACGGCCTGTACGCCCGATACGGTGCACATAGGTTTCCGGAACTTCCGGCAGCTCGTAATTGATCACATGTGTCAGTTCATCCACATCGATACCACGTGCAGCGATATCCGTTGCAACAAGGATCCTCGTTTCACGTGATTTAAAATTCGACAAAGCACGCTGCCTTGCATTCTGCGATTTATTTCCATGGATCGCCTCGGCGCTGATGCCGATCCTTACAAGGTCTTTCACCACTTTATCTGCGCCATGTTTGGTGCGGGTGAATACCAATGCTGTTTCAATACTATTATCAGCGAGGATGTGAGCCAGCAAAGATTTTTTATTTTCTTTTGCCACGTAATACAGCGATTGCTGAATAGTATCGGCTGTAGAAGATACCGGAGCAACTTCCACTTTTTCAGGCTGAGTAAGAATGCTGTTTGCCAGCGATTGAATTTCTGCAGGCATGGTTGCAGAGAAAAACAAGGTCTGCCTTTTAGCAGGGATCTTGGTGATCACTTTTTTTACATCATGCACAAAACCCATGTCGAGCATACGATCGGCTTCATCCAAAACAAAAATTTCAATTTCATTCAGGCGGATATGGCCCTGGCTCATCAGATCGAGTAACCTGCCTGGTGTAGCTACTAAAATATCCACGCCTCTTTTCAACGCATCCACCTGCGGATTTTGATTCACACCACCGAAGATCACCAGGTTTTTCAGGCGAAGATGACGGCCGTATGCATTAAAACTGTCTTGTATCTGTATGGCAAGCTCACGTGTAGGCGTGAGTACCAGTGCCCTGATAGGGCGTTGGCCGCGGCTTTCCATGGTCTTTGGCTGAGCCAGTTGCTGCAACATCGGAATGGCAAAAGCTGCGGTTTTACCAGTACCGGTCTGGGCACAACCCAACAGGTCCCTGCCTTTCAAAATGAATGGAATAGCCTGTTGCTGGATAGGGGTGGGTGTTGAATAACCCTCTTCATTAAGCGCATCGAGGATAGGCTTAATGATGTTTAAGTCTGTAAATAACAATGTATTATCTTTAAAAATTAGTGCGGAAATGAAGTCGCTTGCTTCATCATCATAAACGAGTATGTCCTGTTCAAATGAGGACATTTTATTGGGAGAGAATTTCTACAATAAACTGGCTTGTAATGCCGCGAAATAAATGAACTGGAACAAAGGTATGCTTTTTAATTACGAATGCCAAATTACGAATTTGTTAAGCCCAGTGTAAACCACAACATTCGTCATTCGTAATTTGTCATTCGTATTTGAATTGGTGCCGGTCAAAACCCACTACAAACAACATTTTTCCAACTGCCGTGTATAAGGGGCTATCTGTTATAAACGGGTTTCTCCCGGACTTAAGTAATTGATAATTGGATAATTGATAATGGATAATGTTTTCCCCGGAAAATTTATCTATTTCGGTCAATACTTCAACCTGAAAAAACATTTTCAATTATCCATTATAAAATTATCCATTAATAATTTCCATTGAATAATTCAAGCAGTCCCGCCACCTGCTCCTCCGTATGCGCTTCATCCAGTATCTCGTACAATTCCGACAATTCTTTTTCACTCAGGTAAAGGTTTACCCCTTTGTACGGAGTAGGGATGATATTGCTTTTGATCGTATTATCCGGAAAACCGGTATTCTCCGTGATCCTGCTGCCCACGATATCGCGGAGCAAAAGATAATCTTCAGATTTCAGAGTAAGCAATGTGCTTGCAAACCCCACCTGGTAATGCCCGCAAGCGTTGCATTTTACCACATAACCCAGATCGCTGAAATGTAATTGTTGGAATTGGCACATACTGGAATTGTTTTGACAAAATTGAACCTTTAATTTTTCCGGCAACAACGCTATGCGGAAATGCAGTTACGCAAAAGGAAATACGGAGGCGAATTGATCATGAGAAAGTCATGGAAACGAAAGCTTTTTAGAATGTCATTGCGAGGAACGAAGCAATCTCCTGATCAGATTCGGTTGTTCATCAGGAGATTGCTTCGTTCCTCGCAATGACGATTCTATGGTGCAGCTTTTCTATCTTTACCTAAAAACATCACATGAAATTATTGCTGATCGAAGACGAGCCAAGTGTTGCAGGCATCATCAATAAAGGGCTTACCGAAAACGGCCACCACATTTCCATTGCTCCCGATGGCGACACGGGCCTCGACCTGGTGCTCAAAAACCGTTTTGATGTGATCATACTCGACATCATGTTGCCCGGCATGAACGGCATGCAACTTTGCAGAACCATACGCGATAATAATATTTATACCCCCATACTTTTTCTCACCGCATTGGGCACCACCGAAAATATCGTGGCAGGGCTTAATGCCGGCGGCGATGATTACCTGGTAAAACCATTCAAGTTTGCGGAGCTGGAAGCAAGGATACATTCACTTGCAAGACGAAAACAATTAGCAGTAGAGCAGGAAGATGTGTTGAACGTTGGCCCGCTGAATGTGAACCTTACGGCAAAACTTATTTATCATGGCGAAACGCTGATCAATCTTACACCGACGGAATTCCGGCTACTGGAGTATTTTGTTCGCAACCGCAACAAAGTATTATCACGTATCGAAATACTGGAACACGTGTGGGGGATCGATTTTAACATGGGCACCAACGTGGTGGATGTATACATCAATTACCTTCGAAAAAAAATAGATACCGATCCCGAAACGAAAATGATACAAACCATCATCGGCATGGGTTATATGCTGAAAGTTTAATGGACAGGCATGCAGATACAAACAAAAACTACGATACTTTTCACAATACTCACTGCCACGGTTTTTGGCGTGCTTACTTTTACCGTGTATTATTTTTCCGATAAATTCATTTACACCGATTTTTACAAAAGGCTTGAACTGAGGGCAAGGATCGCCGCAAAATTCAAATTCGAGGAGGATCACAATTCCATTCAATCATTTCGCGATATACAAAAGCAATACCTCGAACGCCTGCCCGACGAAGAGTCCTTTTCCGTTGCATATGGCCCCAATGGTACACCGGTAGGCCCATTGCCGGATAAGCTCACGAAAAATTATCTGGAGGATATTTATAAAGCCGGCGGAGAAACAGTTTTTTTCCAGGATAATTTTCTGCACTACGCCGGGCTTTTGTACAAAGACGAGACCGGCGATTTTGCTGTCATCGAATCAGCAACCAACAGGTATGGCAATGAGATCATCAGCAGGCTGGGATATATATTGCTCATCACTTTCATCGCCTCCGTATTGCTGATCTACAGTGTGGGTTTATATTTCTCCCGAAAAACATTTCAGCCTTTTCGCTATATCAACCGGAAAGTGCAGGCCATCAGTGATGGTAATCTTGCATTGAGACTGGAGCAACAGGAAGGATCGGATGAAATCGCCGCATTGATAGAAACGTTCAACACCATGCTCGACAGGCTTTCGGCAGCATTTGAAGCACAGAATAATTTTGTAAGTAATGCATCGCATGAATTGCGGACACCGCTTACAGCCATCATTGCCGAATCGGATTATGCACTGTCGCGAAAACGCGAAGGACAGGAATATGAACAAAGCCTGCGCAACATCGGCCAGCAGGCGGAGAAATTACAAAAGCTCACCAAAGGCTTGCTCTCGCTGGCGCAAACCGCATTTGACGGAAAAAAACAACGCTGGGAAAAATTCAGGATCGATGAGTTGTTATTTATTGTAAAAGAAAATGTAGACACGATCCTGATAGATAACCATGTGACCGTACTATTTTCTCAGCTGCCCGAAGACGATGAAAAGATGAGCAGGTATGGCAATTCCGATCTTCTCCGCATCGCATTGGAAAACATTGTGCTCAATGCCTGCAAATATTCCAACAATGGCGATGTATTGCTCGAACTTAAAATAGAACCTTCCGAAGCGGTGATCACGATTACCGATCATGGTATCGGTATTCCGGAAAATGAGATCAAACGAATCTACGATCCTTTCTTCAGGGCCTCCAACACTGCGTCTTTTGAAGGATATGGGATCGGTATGCCTTTATCCAATAATATCATCCGCATGCATAAGGGAAAAATAATTTTAGATTCCAAAGTTGATCAGGGAACTACTGTCACTATTATTTTGCCGCTAAATTAAAATAGCAAGACATAACAATCTCCTATTGTTTCTAATTTCTTACTAATATGCTTCTAATGACATTCTCATCTGCCTCTTAACCCCTTTTAATGTTGTAACTCCAATTTTGATGTTATAAAAAACATCAGTTATGACAAACATTTTAATACCGACCGATTTCTCCGCAGATTCTTTCAGAATGGCGGAACAGGCGATAAGATTTTTAAACAGGGAAGTGAATGTGATCCTGTTTCATGCTTACGAAATGCCTTTTTATTACCAGGATCTTTTCGGGAACGAACAGCCGCCTTATTACAAAATGCTGAACGACGGATTTCGCCAGGGTTGCCGGCAGTTGAAATCTCAATACCCGCATCTTGTAAAAAAGATCAACTTTCAATACATGCAAGGCAACAGCAATGCGCTGTTCCGCAATTTTGCCGAAGGTAATAATATCAAGCTGATCGTTTGCCCTGACGGTTACGTATACACGAAAACACATGCACGCAGCCTTAACCCGGTTCCATTTTTCAAAAAGAGCCGCATACCGATGCTGACTGATTTTAGCCTGGTGCAAAAACAAACCGTTGAAACGCCGGTTACACGCCTTGAAACTTCACTTGCAACAGCTTAACGCAATCCATCATTCAGCAAAAAGAAAAACACATGTTACTCAAAAAAAATATTCCTTTCAAATATGTATTTGGAAAGATCAAATATGAGATCATCGCAATTACGATCTATTCATTGGCGATAGCGATCATCTATCATAATTATCATTTCAGCCGCATCACCATTCCGCTGGCAATTCCTGCGGTGTTGGGTACGGTGATCTCCCTGCTGCTCGGTTTCCGAAGCAACCAGGCTTACGACCGCTGGTGGGAAGCCCGCCATATCTGGGGTGCTGTGGTGAATGAATCGCGAACGCTGGCACGGCAGGTAATGTCGTTTACACATAACAGTTATCATAGCGAAGACGTGAAAGAATTCCAGGAGCGCATCATCCGGAGGCAGATTGCGTGGACGTTTGCATTGGGGCGTCACCTGCGCAATGAAGATCCACGGCGGGGCCTTGAAAAACACCTGGATAAAAATGAGCTGGAAGCACTGAAATCTATAGACAATGTGCCGTCAGCATTGATCGACAATATGGGGCAGGATCTGCACCTGGCACTGGATAAAGGATGGATCAACAGTTACCAGCAGGTGGAAATCGACCGCACGATCACCAGGCTTTGTGATGCGATGGGTAAATGCGAACGTATCAAAAATACTGTTTTTCCAAGCACGTATAGTTTGTATATACATCTTTCGCTGATGCTTTTCATCGGGTTGCTGCCATTCGGTGTGATCGAATATTTCGGTTTTATAGAAGTGCCGTTGGTGGTAGCTATTTCAGCCTGCTTTTTATTGATTGAAAAAATGGCGATCCACCTTCAGGACCCGTTTGAAAATAAACCTACGGATACCCCGGTAACGACCATCGCCGAAGGCATAGAAAAAAATCTGTTGCAATTGTATCAGATGGCCCCGGCGAAAAATCACCGCAATTATCCGGTAACTGCCGGTGCGGATGAGCCATCAGCCAAAGTAGTAGAATGGGCGGGCTTTCAGAAAGATTCCGGAGATGATGGATTACTTTCTTATTTCAGGCATTCCTCTAATAAAACGTATTTCGTGTTGTGATTGCACGAATTAAAGCGAATTACACGAATTACTTTTTACAAAAGAAAATGACTTTAACAGGTTGAAGCTTATAAACTTCAACCTGTTAAAGTCATTTCTACATTATAAAAGTAATTCGTGTAATTCGCGTTAATTGGTGTAATAAGATCAGTACCTCATCAGCTTCTCAATCACTCCATCCAGTTTCGAATACGCCATAAAATTCTTCTCGAGCTCAATGCTGAAGGGAATAGGAGTATCCAAGCTGGCGCAACGCATCACCGGCGCATCCAGTTTATCGAAACAATTTTCTGCGATCCATGCAGACACTTCCCCGCCGATCCCTCCTGTGAGGGAATCTTCGTGCAAGATCAATACTTTACCTGATCGGCCGACAGCAGCACGGATGGCTTCATAATCCAGCGGCAACAGGCTTCTCAGATCGAGAATGTCGAGGGAAATATTTTTATTTTTCTCAGCATACTCCAATGCCCAATGTACACCTGCGCCATAAGTGATCACGGAAATATCTTCGCCTGCCTGCACATGGCGGGCCTTGCCAATTCCTATCTCGTAATATTCATCCGGCACTTGTCCGCTGATGCTGCGGTAAAGCGCTTTGTGTTCAAAATATAAAACAGGGTTGGGGTCGTTGATAGCCGCTATCAGCAAACCTTTCGCATCTTCGGGTGTGCTTGGGTAAACAACTTTCAGTCCTGGGGTGTGAGTAAACCAGGCCTCATTGCTCTGGCTGTGAAAGGGCCCTGCGCCTACGCCTCCGCCTGTAGGCATGCGGATGACCACATCGGCATTTTGCCCCCAGCGGTAATGTATCTTTGCAAGATTATTGATGATCTGGTTGAAGCCCACCGTTGCAAAATCCGCAAACTGCATTTCCATCATCGCTTTGTATCCTTCGAGGCTGAGGCCTAACGCACTGCCAACAATGGCGCTCTCGCAAAGGGGCGTATTGCGCACTCTTTCTTTGCCGAACTCTGTCACAAAATTTTCAGTCACTTTAAAAGCCCCGCCATACTCCGCAATGTCTTGTCCCATGAGAATGAGGTTGGGATGTTGGATCATCGATTGACGAAGGCCGTCGCTCAATGCCTGGATAAACTTTTTTTCGGAAGAAGGAAGTTGCGGGTTGCGGGTTGCGGGTGCCGAGTTGTCGATCACCCGTAACCCATCACCCGCAACCCGTAACTTATATACATCCGAAATCTCTTCCTCCGTATCCGGAATTATCTTCGGCGCCTGGTAAGCTTTATTCAATTCCGTTTCTATATAATTTTTCGCTTCCGTCCTCACAGTTTCTACTTCTTCTTTTGTCATGATATCAGAAGAAAGTAACCACTCTTCGTAATTTTTGATCGGGTCTTTTTGTTCCCATTCTTCAAATAATTCCTTCGGAACATATTTTACGCCACTGGCTTCTTCGTGCCCACGCATGCGGAAAGTCATACATTCTATCAGGTAAGGCTTTTGATTTTTGATACAATAATCCCGAACCCCTTTGATGGTATCATATACTTCAAGGATATTATTTCCATCGATCTTCACCCCTTCGATACCGTAGCCGATCGCTTTATCCACAAGGCTTTTGCAGCGGTATTGTTCATTCACCGGCGTACTCAATCCGTAGCCGTTATTTTCAATGATGAAGATCACCGGCAGGTCCCACACAGCCGCGGTATTCAATGCTTCGTGAAAATCGCCTTCGCTGGTGCCGCCATCGCCGCTGAAAGCGAGCGAAACCTTTTCTTCTTTTTTTAATTTATAGGCCAATGCAACACCATCGGCAATCGCCAGCTGCGGACCCAGGTGAGAGATCATTCCGCATACATGATGTTCCTTGCTGCCAAAATGAAAACTTCTTTCGCGGCCCTTGCTGTAGCCATCTTTATTGCCCTGCCATTGCATGAACAGTTTGCTGAGCGGCATATTTCTTCCGGTGAAAACGCCCAGGTTACGGTGTAAAGGCATGATCCATTCATCCTGCTGCAATGCAGCCGTAGCGCCTACTGAGATGGCTTCCTGGCCGATGCCGCTGAACCATTTGCTGATCTTCCCCTGGCGTAACAACACCAGCATTTTTTCTTCAATCATGCGGGGGAGTATGAGGGAGCGGTATAAACTTTTGAGCGTGGTATGGCTGTAGTGCTTTGGATCGAAATTCATTTGGCAAATATAGGATAGTGAATGGTGAAAGGGAAATGGTGAAACCTTTGAAGGTTATAAATTAATAGTGATTATTTTAGGTCAGAAGTTGATCCTTTTTTATATATTTTGGAGATGCTGAAAATAAAAAGTTGAAAAAATAGCAACCTTCAAAGGTTTCACCATTCACTATTGACCATTCACCTTCTGAGCTTTCAGCTCAGATATCTCCTGCTTCAGTTCCCTCACTTTCTCCAGCAATTCCATATAAAGATCCTTATAATAATCCCGCTGGTTGATGGCGTCTGCACGGCTTTTCGGGTTGTTGGTATAATGGCCTTCATCCTCCTTTACGGCGAATGCTTTCATTTCTTCGATATCTACGGAAAAATCATAATTGAACAGCTTCCCGTATCGGGCAAGGATGGCCAGGGAAAGGTTGGGATTGCGGGTATGGTTGTAATAACTGTTTCTCGAATTATACTTCAATCGCTTCACGATACTCTCTACCGTCATGCCGGAAGCTTTTGCAACTGATGCCAAAACTTCGCCCCTGTGCCGCTTATTTTCAAAATTATCCAACATCTGTAAAGAAAAGTACATAATTGAACAATAAAAAGACCATTTTATGTTCAATTAAATAAATTTTGTGAACAGTATTGTACAATTAAGTACAATGTTGTATATTTGATTTACTAAGGCAAATTTGTTTTAATTTCGCGACTTCTTCAATGAAATACTTTTGAAGCATTCGCTTTGAATCTCCGTTCTGAAATCTGGTACATTTTAACGCACAGAGAGGATGAGTAGAATGCCCACGTCATTTGGCGTGGGCTCTCTTATCTGTGCGGGCTTACCAGAGCCTCAGAACGGTAAGCAGGGTCTGCGCCATCTTTTTTTGCGCAGAGTTGACTGCTAACCACCAAGTCACAAAGAGACAAAGAAACACCAAGCATTTTCAAAATTCCGGTCCTTACTTTTCTGATTTAACCGAAGTATTTCACAGTTTTCTATGTTATAAGTTAACTTAGCTGTAATGAATACTAATCCGATTTACCGGCAAACATTTCTAAATCATTTTAAACTAGCTGGATTTCTTTTTATTGGGATGTTCTCTCTCATTGCGTTAACTATCATACTTCATACACAAGCCAATGCATTTGAAAATAATTATGGAGAAAATAGTTTACCCTTGGTTATTATCATACTTTGTATTTTATTCCTGCCTTCTGTATATCTCCATTGTGAATACATATTAGTTAACTGGAAACTTACCGTACAATTAGCGGATAGTGATTTAATAATTAAAAAAAAAGGATCTGTCCAAAGAGTTCCTTTAAGTTCTATTAAAGAGGTTATTTTATTTAAAGCAAGGAATTACGACAGTGGCCTCAAGACGTTACATTTTGTTCGATATTATTATGGACGAGTAATTTTACATAATAATGAATCAATCGTTTTAACACGTTTATTAGGTTCAAAAATAGAGAGAGAGCTATTTCACTCTTTGAATGTTCCTGTCGATCATCGACCGGGTTTTTTCAATAGCACCTTATTGAATTGGAAAGATTAAACCAATATTATTTCTATTGAATGCACCAAATCTCCTTTTCTTTCCAGTAGGTTAATTGTTAATTTTGCTTAATGATATCCATTATTAAAGCAACACCAAAAATTGCTTCCACACTCTCACACATTGGAAAAATAACTTTTATAGAATCGCATGGAAGCAGCGCCAAAACTGAAGATATCAACGATTATGTAACGGCAAAATACACTGATGAAATAATGGCGAAAGAACTCGCCAATCCTAAAAATAATTATCACCTGCTTTATTACAACAATAAAGTGGCGGGTTATACCAACATTGTTTTTGATGAGCCTTACCCTGGCAGCCCGGTAAATAATGTTACCAAACTCGACCGCATTTATCTGATGAAAGAATTTTATGGATTAAAACTCGGCGAAGCATTATTACAATTTGATATTGCCCTTGCCAGAGCAAACAACCAAAGCGGGCTCTGGCTCTATACCTGGACGGAAAACAAAAGGGCGGTTTCTTTTTATGAAAGATCCGGGTTTAAAATAATCGGCAGCTACGATTTTCCTATTTCAGCTACACATTCCAATCCCAATCATCGCATGCTGCTGGAATTTTGAACCACCAAGCCACGAAGTGCACAAAGATTCACTAAGACCATATCACTTCGTGCACCTTTGTGCGCTTCGTGCCCTGGTGGTAAACCTACTCACCGGGATGATATGTTTTCTCCGCATGCTTCAGCACATCTTCCCTGTAAAACAATACTTCTTTAAAAGTACCCTTTCTATACATCTCCATCTGGTCGTTAAAATGTGGCGACAAAGGATCACCCGTTTCGCCACCGGCAAGCAATGATTTCGCTTTTACTTTTTTGCCAAATTCAACAGCGCAGATAAAACTGTTTCCATTTACCCCGTACCTTTTGATGGTACCCGGATAATACCGGCTCGTATACGACGGCAATTGGCCCCAGATGGAGGACGTAAACCCAACAGGGATGCTGGCTGCCGAATCTTTATACTGTTGATCGATATCGGAAGAAATCCGTTGAAAACGGTTGATCTTTCCCCATGGGATCTGCCAGCTGCCAAACCTTTTGCTGAGGGTATCCAATACATCCACCAATGGAAGCACCAGATCCCGTGGCGTGGCAACCGCCAGAAAACGGTCGGTACGTTTTACCTGGTAAACAAATTGATATTCATCTTCATCACCACTTTGTGTCATCTTCGGTATCAGCCGCTGTGCCCATTCTACGGCAAGTGTGGTGGCGATAGAATTTTCCCCGCTGCGCATGTTCCAGTTTTTTAGGGTATCAATAGCTGGCTGAAGATCTCTATAGATCGTATCATCCGGAAGGTTTTTGACAGCACTCACCAGCGCAGGAATAAGTTTTTCAAATGCAGCCAGGTAAGTATCATATCCTGCCGCAATGAGTTTATCGAGTGTATATTTATTTTCCCTGGCCAACACCCTTACGGCGTTGATGCCGCGATAATTTTCTCCATCGGGGGCCATGTACATCGGATAGTTTTCCCGCTTCGGGCTATTGACGCCGGCTACACTGAATGGGGTCGAATTACAGTTTTGCAACCACCCGTTCGGCGGGTTGTACAAATGCACCGATTGATCCATCGTATGCAGGCCTTTCCATTCGGTAGCAGGCGTGGTGCCGTCTACCGGCTTCGCCCAATTGAATGCGGTATCCCTGACAGGAATATAGTTCCCATGCCAGTAAGCGATATTCCCGCGATCATCCGCATACACGGTATTGTTGGAAGTGTTGGCATAAAGCGCCATCGCCGCCTTGTACGATTCAAAACCCGTTGCCTTGGTACGCTGCCAGCTCTGGATAAGGCTTTGTAAGGATCGGTTGTAACCTTTTACGCTGATCCAGCGATCGTTTATTTTAGCCATCACCGGGCCGTGATGTGTGGAGTAGGTCGTGAATTTCCTGATGTTGGTATTCGTTCCCATTTTAACCCCGATCGATATTTCCTTTTCTTTCACCGGGCGTAATTCATGGTTGTATTCATACACCCATTTACCGTTTTGTTTAAAGATCTTTTCCGCATACATATCCGATACATCCACTTCGCTCGAAGTATGCATCCAGCCGCAATGTTCGTTGAATCCCTGGTAAATGAAAAACTGTCCCCAGGTAACGGCACCATACACATTCAATCCTTCTTTGCTTACCATGTGCACTTCAGGGCGGAAATAGAAAGTGACATGCGGATTGATATACAACATAGCATTGCCCGATTCGGTTTTGAAAGGCGAAATGGCAAACCCATTGGAACCAACCACGGGTTCTTCAGCAACGATTTTTTTTGGAACATAAACACCGCTATAACCGCCATAAAAATTCTCTACATCTTTCTCTGTAATGCTGCCTGTACTGATGGCACCAATACTTCCATCGGTCCAGAGCAAAGCGTACCATGGCTCAAACCTGTTGAGCAGCGCAGGTTTTACTTGGGGATGTTTGTATAAATAGTAGTTGATGCCGTCGGCAAAAGCATCGAGTAGTATTTTAAATCTCGGAGGGCTTTTTTGATAATCAGCGATGGCATCCACCGAATCGATGATCAGTTTCAGATAAAGATCATCCCACAAAGAAGCGGCACCATTTACTTCCGACATCCGCCCGAGCTTTTCAATATAATTCATCTCCACCCGTTTGAAATCATCTTCGCATTGTGCATACAATAATCCGAAAACCGCATCGGCATCGGTTTCGCCATACACATGTGGAATGCCCCAGTTGTCGCGGATGATGGAAACCCGTTTTGCTTGTTTTTCCAGGCGTAAAATTTCCATTGTATCCGGAGGCTGTGCATAAGAAAGCGACAATGTCAGCAACAATGATAAGGTAAATGAAATACTGCGGAACATAATGAAAGCTTATATTGAGTTACAAACTACTTATAATTTTTCACTTGATCGACAAGAGCCCGACTTTGTCTTTCAGGAAAAGAAATTATTTCTTTTCCTGAAGCAGCTTTTTGTAAAAAAAATGAAGACATAGCATGGTATACAGCGATGTAAAAACGGTCATAATCTTGCAGCAACGGAGATGAAGGCTACGATCTTCCCTAAACCTGTAGCGAATCTTGCAGAGATAAATATACGTTTAACGCAAAAGGCGGCAATTATTTTATCAGGATAAAAGCAAACAATTCAGTACTTGTTTTGCCGGTAGTGGTACAGCATTAGGATGAAGTTTCCGGTGTATTATTCATCGGTCTTCCTGGCCGGTGAAGCAGCATATCCTTTCTTTTTATACAGGTAAGAAGCGTTGAGTAAATACTGGTTGAATTGCACTTCATCGCTGAGCGCAGCAAACTCATAGGTAGGCCTATACCATACCATAAAGGTATCCAACGCCGCATCGGCAAGCCCGGTCACCCGTTTCACGGCGATCTTGTTGAACCGGTAATTGATATATTTTTCCTTTTCCTGCTCTTCCAGCCTTAGCTGAAAAGCCTTCAATCGTTTGTTTCGTTTGAACCGGAAAATATTGATCAGCTCGTTCACATCCGCACCCACCGTGCCTCCGGGGCCGATGCTGGTAGAAACCCCGGGTTTTTTGTAATCAAAAACATCGGCATAGGTTTGCCTGTTTTCCAGCGAGTCCTGTTTGAACGATTTGGAATACACGATCACTTCCTTCAGCACATTATACCGGCTTTGCACCGGGATACGCAGGGAAATATCGAATTGATTAGGCGTGGTGATATTTTTTACCGGGAATTTTTGGGTCGGCTTATTATTGTAAGTAAAAAAAAGGGAATCGTTTTCATGTACGATGATGGTATAATGCCCGAGCGAATCCGTCATGCAGAACATACCACTGGTGCTTTCAACCCTGGCCGATTCGACGTAATTCTTTTTGCTGTTATCCAGCACGGTGCCGCTGATCACGATCTGCGCATGCGATGCGACAGAAAAAAGGGTGAGCAGTAAACCGGTTAATAAATAACGCAAATAGAATGTTTTGAGGGCGTAATATTAAGTAACTAATGATGAATAAAATTGAAGAATGCGGATTTTAACCAGTCTTTTGCTTTTTTCACTTTCAAAAACCCGGTTGTCAGCCTGAGCTTGTTGAAGGCAGCATCGGTAAAGTCATTGCCTTCAACAAGCTCAGGCTGACAGTACTTTTTTATTTATCTATGGAATTCAGGATAACCTTTTCAACAGCCCACGGAAAATACTGGTGCTCCAGCGCATGCACTTTCGCGGCAATGGAATCTGCATCGTCTTCCGCTGTCACCGTACATTTTTCCTGCAGGATGATCTTTCCGTGATCGTAATATTCATCTACAAAATGAATGGTGATGCCGGTCTCGGTTTCGTTGGCCGCTCTGACGGCTTCGTGTACATGCTTTCCATACATGCCCTTGCCGCCGTATTTTGGCAACAGGGCCGGATGGATATTGATGATCCTGTCGGCAAAAGCCGCAATAAGCCCTAACGGCACTTTCCACAGGAAACCCGCCAGCACTATCCAGTCGATCTCATACCGTTGTAACTCATCCACATAATTATTACCACGGAAAAACTGCTCTTTTTCTATCATCAGCACGGGGATACCGGCTTTTTCAGCGATGGAGATCACACCGGCGCCAGGTTTATTGCACACCACTACGGCGACTTTTATAGAAGGATGGCCGGCCAGGTGCCGGATAATTTTTTCGGCATTGCTACCGGCTCCCGAGGCGAAAACGGCCAGATGCTGTTTTTTTTCTCCCAAAACCATGTTTTTTTTCCCTCCGCTGATGCGGAAAAATAACTTCTGAATGTATTTTTTAAAAAAACTGAACTGCCCGAGGGGGATGCTGACGAGCAAAACGCAAATCGGCCAGATGAGGGTGATCAATATTATATATAGGATGACCCAAAGAACGCCTTTTTCCAATCCGGCCCACTCCAGTATCTTCCGTCCGGCAATACCACAAAGGCTTCCGCCGGTGGCGAAGGTGACCAGGATCAGCAGCAGGCGCCCTCCGCTCACCTTCCATTTTGTCTGCAGCTTTTGAAACATGATGCAAATGTGCGTTAAAATTTGTTAAAACCAGCCCGCTTTTACACATGAAAAATTTGAATAATCTGTGTTTACAGAATTGTGACAATGGCATTTTTTATTTTTGCACAATCGGCTGAAATCCAGTCTGGATAAGGAAAAAAAAAATTAACAAATGTTGATATTATGTCAACATCGTGTCTTACTTTTGCACGTGTATAAGGAAATTTTCCACATTAGCCCCGAAACTGTATGAGTCGCTATAGAAAAATCATTAACAAGCTTTTTGCAAGTTTACTCTTTGTTGTTCTTCTTTCTGCCAATAACAATGTGTATGCGCAAGATGGTGCAGCATTGTTCAAAGCCAATTGTGCCAACTGTCATAAGCCGGATGCAGACTTTACCGGCCCGGCGCTGAAAGGCTGGAAAGAAAGGGAACCTGAAGAAGGTTGGGTATATAAATGGATAACGAGCCCGGCGGGCACGAATGATGCTTATGCGCAGAAGTTAAAAGCCAAGTGGAAGCCAACGATCATGACCAGCTTCCCGCAGTTGAAAAAAGAAGAAATTGACGCCATCCTTAAATATGTGGATGATTATACCCCTCCGGTTCCTGACAAAACAACTACCGACGGTAAAGAAGGCGGGTCCGACAATTCTCTCCTTTTTGGGATCCTTACATTAGTATTAGCAGTAGTAGGTGTTATATTATTACAGGTTAACAGCAACCTCCGCAAATTATCCGACGAGAAAGAAGGCATTCACCGTGGCGAACCTGTTCCTTTCTATCGCAATAAGACTTACCTCATGCTCGGCGTATTGGTATTGTTTACCCTTGCAGGTTACTTCTTTACCAACGCGGCTATCGGCCTTGGCCGTATGAAAAATTACCAGCCGGTACAACCGATCTACTATTCCCATAAAGTTCACGCAGGTGTAAACCAGATCAGCTGTCTGTACTGCCATGGAGGTGCACAGGACAGCAAGCAGGCGAGCATACCTTCGGTAAATGTGTGTATGAACTGCCATATGGCGATCAAGGAGTACAAAGGCGATCCGATCGTACGTGAAGACGGTACTTCAGTAAACGGAACTGCCGAGATCCAGAAACTGTATTCTTATGCAGGCTGGAACCCGACCACAAAATCTTACAATCCAGATAACAATCACGATGGCATCCCTGATGGAGCCCGCCCGATCGAATGGGTGAAGATCCACAATCTTCCGGATCACGTGTATTTCAACCACAGCCAGCATATCAAAGTAGGACAGCAGCAATGCCAGACCTGCCATGGAAATATCCAGGATATGGGCGAAGTATACCAGTTTGCTGAACTTAGCATGGGCTGGTGTATCAATTGCCACAGGGAAACCAAGGTCAACTTCTTCAACGAAGCAGACAGCAGCGGCAATAAGTTTTACAGCATTTACGAGAAATTCCACAAGGATATCAAAAATCACAAAATGGATAGCGTGACTGTAGAGCATATAGGTGGTACAGAGTGCCAGAAATGTCACTATTAATTAGCTGATGTGCTGATTAGCTGATATGCTAATGCAGCAGGTTTGCATAGAAAGAAACTACAATCAAGAATAGATATAACAATTTATAGGAATTAGCAGATTAGCAGATTAGCTCATCAGCACATTAAAATAAATTATGAGTAACAAAAAGTACTGGCAAAATTTCGGAGACCTTACAGATTCTGAACGTTTTCAGCAGGCGAAAGAGAAAGAATTTCAGGAAGAGCTGCTGCCATTGGAAGAATTGGACGGGAAGGGATTACTGGATGCAAAAACGCCGAGAAGAGACTTTCTTAAATATTTAGGCTTCAGCACTGCTGCTGCGGCAATCGCGGCAAGCTGCGAAATGCCGGTACGTAAAGCGGTACCTTACCTCAACAGGCCGGACAGCATCATTCCGGGGGTATCAGATTTTTACGCCAGCACATACGTAAACGGTGGCGACGCGATCAGTGTATTGGTAAAACAACGCGATGGCCGCCCGATCAAGATCGAAGGGAACGAACTTTCTTCTATCACCAAAGGAGGAACCAGCGCTCAGGCACAGGCTTCCGTACTCGACCTGTATGATCCGATCCGCCTGCGTAATCCGCTACAGAAAAACGGCGACGGATTCAAAGAAGTGACCAGCTTCGACGCTTTCGATAACATGGTTGCTTCGGCAATCGGTGCCATCGGCAGCAAACCATTGGTACTGCTTACTTCTACCATTCATTCACCCTCTACTTTACAGATCATCGGCGAATTCCTGGCCAAATACCCGGGCAGCCGCCACGTACAATACGATGCCGTAAGCCACAGCGGTATGTTGCTGGCAAACGAAGCATCTTACGGTAAAAGGGCTATCCCCGCTTACCAGTTCGATAAAGCGAAAGTGATCGTAAGCCTTGGCGCCGATTTCCTCGGAACCTGGCTGAACAGCACAGAATACAGCAAACATTACGCGGATAACAGGAAAGTGAAAGGCTCGGTTACACCGGAACTCAGCCGCCATATCCACTTCGAAAGCATGATGAGCCTTACCGGCAGTAATGCAGACGATCGCTATTTACACAAACCATCTGAAACAGGTGCCATCGCATTGAACCTTGCGGCAAAACTTGGCGTAGCAGTATCCGCTCCGGCAATCGCTGACGCGAAAGTGAAAGCGGGTATTGATAAAACTGCCGCTCTTCTTGCTTCAAGCAAAGGAAGCGCTTTGGTCATCAGCGGAAGCAACGACGCGAATGTTCAGATCGTAATTAATGCGATCAACGAAGCCATCGGAGCAAACGGTACTACCATCAACTGGGGGGCTACCACCAACATACGCAAAGGGATCGATACCGATATGGTACAGCTGGCCAATGACTTGAAAGCAGGCGCTATCGGCGGTTTGTTCATTTATGATACCAACCCGGTTTATACATACGCACAAGGAAAACAACTGGCAGCAGACATCGCCAAACTTCCTTTGAGTGTTTCCTTCAACGGATCGCTGGATGAAACCGCAGAACAATGTAAGTTCATCCTCCCATCTCACCATTGGCTGGAAAGCTGGGGTGACGCGGAACCAAAATCAGGATACATCAGCCTTATACAGCCTATCATTAACCCGCTGTTCAAAACAAGGCCTTTCCAGACTTCATTGCTGAAATGGAGCGGAAATACCAAAGCACCGGCCGCCACTGTTCCGGCACCAACAGCAGCAAAAGATACTACCAGGCCATCTGCGGTAACCGTAACACCGGTACCAACTTCGGACAGCAATGGTGAATACGAAACTTATTACAAAAATTACTGGATGGCTAAACTGGGTTCAGCAGATACCTGGGATAAGGCTTTGCAGGACGGCGTGATAGAACCAGCAACCCCGGTTACCGGCGCTGGCGCTTACAACGGCGGTAAACTTGCGGAAGCAGCTACCAAGATCGCGGCAGTAAAAGGCGGCGCTACTGAAATAGTGCTTTACCAGAAAATCTCTATAGGAAACGGTTCACAGGCCAACAACCCATGGTTGCAGGAAGTACCGGATCCGATCTCAAAAGTGACCTGGGACAACTATGCGATGATGAGCCCGTCATTGGCTAAGACATTATTTGGATTTGATGTAACAAACCCGAATAATAAGGACGCCGATAAATACGAAGTACAGCCGGAAAAACCGGTAGTGAAAATAACCGTTGGTGGTGCAGTGTTGGAATTGCCGGCATTGATCATCCCGGGTATACATTCCTCCACTATTGCGATAGCAGTAGGTTACGGCCGCAAAAGCGCCGCTGATAAGGATGGAGAAAACAAAGTGAGCCTTGAGCGCATCGGCCGTGCCGCAACCGGCGCCGGTAAAAATGCTTACCCGATGGTAACATTTGATGGCCTTGGATTCGTTTATTCAAACCCGGCTACTTTTGAAAAGACCAGCAACACTTATGCGCTTGCGCAAACACAGGTGCATGGTTTTACCGAAGAAAGGCCTGTGCTGTACGAAACCAACCTGAAGAGTTTCGTGGAAAACCCTAAAGCGTTGCTGGCGGAAGCTGCACACGAAAGGGAGATCACCACTCCGGAAGGAAAAACAGATTTTGTAAAAGATGCGACCATGTACCCCGACCACGTAAAACCTGGTATCAAATGGGGAATGAGCATCGACCTGAATACATGTACCGGTTGTAGTGCCTGCGTAGTAGCATGTACTGCCGAAAACAACGTGAGTGTTGTGGGTAAAACCCAGGTACAACGTGCACACGAAATGCATTGGTTAAGGATCGACCGTTATTTCACCGGCGACCGCGAAAACCCGGATGTGGTATTCCAGCCGATGCTTTGTCAGCATTGCGATAACGCACCTTGCGAAAACGTTTGCCCGGTAGCCGCTACCAACCACAGCAGCGAAGGTTTGAACCAGATGACTTACAACCGTTGTATCGGTACAAGATATTGCGCTAACAACTGCCCTTATAAAGTACGTCGCTTCAACTGGCTTGATTTCAACGGATCTGATAGTTTCGCTGACAACCAGAAACCATTGATCGGTGTGGATACGGACGAAGTGATCCTGCAGATGAATGACGACCTGACCAGGATGGTATTGAACCCGGATGTAACCGTACGTAGCCGTGGTGTGATCGAAAAATGTTCTTTCTGCGTACAACGTCTGCAGGAAAGCAAACTGGAAGCGAAAAAACATCAGGACCCTACAATGGTCCGCAATGTAAAAGTTGCCTGCGCCCAGGCTTGTCCGAGCGATTGTATCACTTTCGGTAACGTGAACGATACAGAAAGCGATGTGTACAAAGCAAGGCAGGATCAGAACAGGAACTTCTACGTACTGGAACAACTGCACGTATTGCCTAACGTTAGCTACCTGGCTAAAGTAAGGAATACCGACAGGCACATCGGTTTTGAAGAAGAGCATGAAACTGCGACTGAAAAAGTAGCGGAACCGGCTCATCACTAAAAAAAAGTTTGTGTCAAAAGTGAAACAGCTGTTTGAGAATTGACACAAAGTTTAAAATAGAATAAAAGCTTAAGTAATATAAAATAATTAGTATTGATTGATTTCCAACCGGTTATCAAGTCAGGCCAAAAAGCTTAATAAAAGATATGTCATTACTGAAATACGAATCGCAACAAAGGGAACCGCTGGTAGATGGCGACAAGAACTATCACCAGGTAACGGAAGATATCATTGGCCCGATAGAGTTGAAGCCCACCAGGCTTTGGTATATCGGCTTCTGGATAAGTGTCGCACTCCTGTTATTCGGGGTGTACTCTATCTATCGTGAGGTTACCTACGGTATCGGTCAGTGGAACCTTAACAAGACCATCGGCTGGGGTTGGGATATCACGAACTTCGTATGGTGGGTAGGTATCGGGCATGCGGGAACGTTGATCTCCGCGATCCTGTTGCTCTTCCGCCAGGGCTGGAGAACAGGTGTGAACCGTGCGGCAGAAGCGATGACGATCTTCGCGGTGATGTGCGCCGGCCAGTTCCCGATCTGGCATATGGGACGTGTATGGATGGCCTTCTTTGTATTACCTTACGGAAACACCCGTGGCCCTCTCTGGGTAAACTTCAACTCTCCGTTGCTATGGGACGTATTCGCGATCTCAACTTATTTCACCGTATCATTATTGTTCTGGTATTCTGGCCTGCTCCCGGATTTTGCAACCGTGAGGGACAGGGCTAAAACAAAATTGCGTAAATTATTATATGGTATCGCAGCCTTCGGCTGGACAGGTAGTACCAAGCACTGGCAACGTCATGAATCTTTGTCATTGGTACTGGCGGGTTTAAGTACACCACTCGTACTTTCTGTACACACTATCGTATCTTTTGACTTTGCCACTTCCGTAATTCCGGGCTGGCACACTACCATCTTCCCTCCCTACTTCGTTGCGGGTGCGATCTTCTCTGGTTTTGCCATGGTGCAAACCCTGTTGATCGTGGTAAGAAAAGTGATGAACCTGCAGGATTATATCACCATGGGGCATATTGAAGCGATGAATAAAGTGATCGTATTGACGGGGTCCATCGTGGGTTGTGCTTATCTGACTGAACTTTTCATTGGTGCTTACTATAGCCAGAACTTATATGAAATGTATGTGTTCCAGGAAAACAGGGCGAATATCTTCAGCCCGTATGGCTGGAGCTATTGGTTGATGATGTTCTGTAACGTGGTTTCTCCGCAGTTGTTCTGGAGCAGGAAGCTGAGAAGGAATATCGCGGTTACGTTCTTCATGAGTATCATCGTAAATATCGGTATGTGGTACGAACGTTTCGTGATCATCGTTACTTCTGTTTATCGTGATTTCCTGCCATCAAGCTGGAGTACTTATTATAGCCCAAGCATCTACGAGATCGGATTCTACCTCGGTACGTTCGGGTTATTCTTCACCTGCTTCTTCCTCTTCGCTAAATATTTCCCTGTGATCGCGCTGGCAGAGATCAAATCGATCCTGAAAACGACCGGTGAAAACTATAAAGCGAAAATGACCGATATCGAAAAAGCGGATGCAGAGAAGTTTTATATTGAAGAAGTGGTGCACGCGGCACACTAAGGTTCAAAAGTATAAGAAGTTCAAAGGTTCAAAAAGTTAAGAAAAGACCGGAGATCAATAAAATAAGTAAAGTTTAAATTTTTATAAACTTCAAAAGGCCCTTTAAGGGTTTGGGGTTAAAAAGCTAAATATTATGGCTGGAGGAATAAAAAAATTTGTAGTTGGTTCATTCGATGACGAAGCGGTATTGTTTCCCGCGGTAAAGAATGTGCGCAAAGCAGGATACAAGATCCATGATGTGTACACTCCGTTTCCGGTACACGGGCTCGATCACGCTATGGGTATCCGCGAAACGAGCCTGCATACCGCAGGGTTCATTTACGCCATCACCGGTACTACCACGGCGCTTACATTTATCAGCTGGGTATTTACCAAAGACTGGCCGTTGAATATCGGTGGTAAACCACACTTTGCCTTGCCGGCCTGGATACCGATCACGTTCGAGTTGACCGTACTGTTTTCTGCTGTGGGCATGGTGCTTACTTTTTGTTACCTGTGCAATCTGGCACCGTTTGTAAAAAAACATCATTTTCACCCAAGGGCCACTGATGATCTTTTTGTAATGGCCATTGAGTGTACGGATAAAACCGATGACAATGAAGTACAGAATTTCCTTCAGAATGCCGGTGCAAAAGAGATCAATATACAGGTTGCTGAAACCGGTTGGTGGATCGGCCGTTACGACAGGGAACAAAAACTGTACAGGGACGAACGAGGATATTAATTGAATTATTAACCCGCCTGCAGACAGCAGGCTGATAAATTGATAAATGAAACGATTTACTTATATAACAGCCATATTGGTAGCCGCAATCGTAGTTAGCGTGGTGAGTTGCGACAGCAAACGCCAGCCTGGTAAGATCTATATGCCGGATATGACCTATAGCCGTGCCTATGAATCTTATGCCCAGCATGATACTACCAAGTTTACGATGGACATCAACGACAAAGGTGGCGATAAGATATTTTACAACAGCATGCCTCCATCAGGTACATTGAAAAGGGGCGAACTGTATCCTTACCCGTTGTCTCACGATACCAATAACTATAAGATCAGTGGCACGGTTAAGAACCCGATCGATTCTTTGAACCAAGATCAGCTGGCTGAAGCCGGAAGGTTATTCAATATCAACTGTGCTATCTGCCATGGCGAAAAAGGTGGCGGTAATGGCCCGTTGAGTGCCAAGATCGGTGCGATCGCAAATCTTACTTTGCCTAATTATGTGGCAATGCAGGATGGACAGATGTTTTATTCAATCACTTATGGAAAGAACGACATGGGTAGCTATGCCTCTCAGCTTACAAGGGCACAGCGCTGGTCGATCATTAAATATGTAAGGACTTTACAACCAAAAGCAGCTGCTGCTACGGCAACAACAACTGCACCGGCAAAGACAGACAGCACGGCAACAAAAGCAAAATAATTCAGAAGCATTAACACAAAATATTTTTTTAGATGAACAACCATCAATTTGTATTACCGGGAAGTTATAAAAAGTGGACCCTGATCCTTCTTATCGTGGGGCTGCTGACTATTGTGTACGGCTTCTTTTCATTAGACGCTACTGCTCATGGAGGTCATGGACAAAA